>ENA-OPXC01000438-OPXC01000438.1-human-gut-metagenome-genome-assembly--contig:-NODE-438-length-37807-cov-4.163356_pt1 | contig 37807 bp, 30 predicted proteins | sample MGYA00241512_ERZ502016 | MGnify/ENA primary metagenome ERZ502016 (study PRJEB25962, sample SAMEA2043043) | human gut metagenome | biome: human gut; feature: human-associated habitat; material: faeces...
CAGTTGCTCTATCCAGCTGAGCTATTGGCGCATTAAGTTGCTGACCTCATCAGTCAGCCTTTATATTATACCCATATTACGCTAATTTGTCAACACTTTTTTCAAAATTTTTCAAATTTATTTCACAAACTTATATGCCGAAAAAATTAAGGCTTTCCGTATTTCTGAGCAAGTGCAAGATTCCTGTAATTCGGCTCTGAGGTAACTTCTCTGACAAGCTTAACAAATGAAGGAAGCTGATACGGCTGATTTTCGCTGAGCAATTCAATTTCAATTGTAGCCCTGTCACTCCAGAACGGATAAACATCAAGTTCGTAGTATGTGTTGTTATCGACAATGCAATATCTGTCTTTACTGATGATGCCCGTAACATACTGTCTTTGCGCAAGGTATGAGTCGTATTGTTCTTTTGAAATATAATTTTCAATTTCAATCCGCTTAATATCTGATATCTTGATTTTTACGGTTTTGATATATACAGCCTTGTCACCATCTCCCCTTCTGCGGATTCTGAAATATCCTTCATCGGGAGTGGTGAGGTACGCCTGTGTAATAGAAATTCTGCGACAGGTTTTTATGCTGTTCAAAAATTCAATATCAGGATATTCAATCAAAAACTTTCTTTCAATTTCAAGCGGCTTCGGAATTCCGAGAAATGCGACAACCTCCTTTAAAAGTCTTTTCAGCTTAGTATCAAAGTCGGTCGAATTATCAATAATTCTCAGATGCGGTGTGCCTGTCCACACAGCCATAACATCTGTGTCCACCTCTCTTGCTTTTTCAAGGCCGTCTTCTCTGCGGAAAATATTGGTTTCCTTGCCGTAATACTCTTCTGCGCCGTCTGCGGAAGTCACAAGATGAAATACTGCGTCATAAGAATTTCGTATTACATCTTCATTCAAATTGTGGATACCTGCATACTTTGCAAACTCATCTTCCGTAACATATGCTCTGCTGTCGAGCAAGCCTCTGTCAAAAAGCAACACCGCTTTTTCGCAATTCATTTCCTTTGCAAGCTGCGTTTTTTCATTCTCTTCGGCAAGCTGCATTTCAAACAGCTCTCTGTGAAATGCGTATGAACCCATATTTTCGGGAGTTTTGCCTGCGCTTAAAAGCCTGCTTGCAGACTCGCTGATTGTAATTGTCGGAATATTAAGCTTTTTAAGTTCTACGCTGATATATTCCAATGCCGCAGTCTTGCCGCCGCAAGGTCCGCCGGTCAAAACAATTTTTACAACCTCAGCCATAATATCACCCCGATAAATTATTGAGTTTAGTATATATCCGCAAAGCGGGTTTTTTGTTCCAAAAAAGAATATAATATTATGTTTTTAATTTTCTGCATACAATATCCGTTAAATGAAAGTTGCGTATGAGTCAAAATTCATATTATGCTTTAAAAAGATCCTAAATAATAATAAAAACGGTGAAATATGCTGTTATAACATTGACAAGTTGCGTGTTAAAGTGCTAAAATATGTACATAACCAATGAGGTTTTTCTTAAATTGAAAGGAAGTATTTATGATGGAAAAGCAGAATATTGACTGGGCAAACATCGGCTTCGGTTATATGCCCATCGGTGAAAGATTCGTAGCTAATTATAAAGACGGTAAGTGGGATGAAGGCAATATGACTGCCGACACCACAATTACTATCAGCGAATGTGCAGGCGTTTTGCAGTACGCTCAGACTTGCTTTGAGGGTATGAAAGCGTACACTACCTGTGACGGCAGAATTGTTGTGTTCAGACCTGATCTTAACGGTCAGAGAATGGAGGACAGCTGTAAGCGTCTTGAGATGCCTGTATTTCCAAAAGAGAAGTTTGTTGAGGCTGTTTGCAATGTTGTTAAGGCAAATGCAGATTATGTTCCTCCGTACGGCACAGGCGCAACGCTTTACATTCGCCCGTATATGTTCGGCAGCGGTCCTGTAATTGGTGTTAAGCCGTCGGCAGAATATCAGTTCAGAGTATTTACTACTCCTGTTGGTCCTTACTTCAAGGGCGGTGCAAAGCCTATTACAATTAAGGTTTCAGACTTTGACAGAGCTGCTCCTCACGGCACAGGTCACATCAAGGCAGGACTTAACTATGCAATGAGCCTTCACGCTATTGTTACCGCTCATGCAGAAGGTTTTGACGAAAATATGTATCTTGACGCCGCTACAAGAACTAAGGTTGAAGAAACAGGCGGTGCTAACTTTATTTTTGTAACAAAGGACAACAAGGTTGTTACTCCAAAGTCTAACAGCATTCTCCCCTCAATTACCCGCCGTTCACTTATGTATGTTGCTGAGCATTATCTTGGTCTTGAGGTTGAAGAAAGAGAAGTTTACTTTGATGAAGTTAAGGACTTTGCAGAATGCGGTCTTTGCGGCACAGCTGCCGTAATCTCACCTGTCGGCAAAATTAACGACCACGGCAAGGAAATTTGTTTCCCGAGCGGTATGGATGAAATGGGTCCGATTACAAAGAAGCTTTACGATACACTTACAGGTATTCAGATGGGCAGAATCGAAGCTCCTGAAGGCTGGATTAAGGAAATCAAGTAATCAATTTTATACATATAACAAGACGGTCTGCGAGAACAGACCGTCTTTTATTTGCAGTTTTTAATTATATTGTTGTAGGCAACATCCACGGCACACTCATCTGTATTGCAATGCAGTACATAAAATTTTGTATGCCGAATAAGATTATCGAGATTTGAGAGCAAAGACATTCCATCTGACTTATTCACAAATTTGACAGTCGATTTGTAGAGCCTTTGTACAATCTCCTTTGTGTCGGGAATTGTAACAAAATTATCGTCTGAGCGTTCTATGAATATTATAGCGCCTATGGGAACGATTTCGTTGTTAGCAATTCCGCTTCCGCCGTCAAATGGAGTTCCGCAGCATAACGGGACTTCGTTTTTAATTTTTACAACAGGCTTATCGTCATTGAGAATATGAGCTTTTGAGCCGAATCTTTTCAGCCACATCTTTGTATGAGTGGATTTGCCGACGCCTGAATTGGCGGAAAATAAATACGCTTTTCCGTCAAAAACGAGTGCCGAGGAATGCACAAGCATAGCGCCACGGTGAATTATTTTGCGGTTAAAAATTGACGCCGTTGCAAATTCTTCGGCTTCATCAATGGTTGAACCTTCAACCATACGGCTCAACATGGAATTTAAGTATGAGGCTGACGGTATGGCAGAAAAATCTGCACTTCTCTCCCCTTCATACAAAAACGGTTCGCACAATTTTTTTAAGTAATCAAATTTCGGCTCAATTTCAACAATAAAATCAGCTATTAAGTATTTTGGCAAAGCGTCCTCCGAAATAAAACAGACTCACAAAAAGTGAGCCTGTTTTTTATTGGTTAGTTTAAATGAACGATAAACTTCTGAATTTGGGTTGCATCAACTACTGTGATGTTGCTGTCACTGTTATAATCGCTAAGGTATTGCTGTTCAGCCGAAAGGTCAATGATATTAGCAATATACTTCTGCACAAGGGTTGCGTCAGAAATATCAATCTTGCCATCCATATTTACATCGCCAATTTTATAGTTAGAAATGCCGTTAAACGGAATATTGTTAGCCTTTGCGTATTCTTCTGCATAAGAACCAACAATGCCTTTAATTGTAACAGCTGAAGAATTTTTAAAAGCTTTATCAGAAATTTCGGTAACAGATGCAGGAATGTAAACACTTTCAAGCTTAGGACAATTTGCAAAAGCGTAACTGCCAACTGATGTGCAGGTTTCAGGAAGTGTCACATTTTTCAGGGAAGAACATTTATAAAACATCTGATTCGGAAGTCCTGTAACCTTAGTCATAGACATATCAACGGTTTCAAGCGAAGTACAACCCTGAAAAGCACCTAAAACACATAGAGAAAGATTTTTGGAGAGCTTAATATCAGTAATATTAGTACAGTTAGAAAAAGCAAATGCACCAATTGTTTGGATTGTATCAGGCATTGAAACAGTTACCAATCCGATTTTATCAGAAAATGTCGAAGGAGCAATTACATTGACCGTTATATCAATGAGCTGTGACGGTATCTGTAAATTTTCTTCTGTTCCCAGATAATCTGTAATTGTCAGTCCTGAATAATCGTTTTTGTAAAACTCGAAATTCTTGTCATAATAGTAGGTTTCAGCTGAAAATGAAACGCAAAACATTGACAAGAGCATTGCAAAAACAAAGAGAAATGTGCAGGATTTTTTTACTATTTTTTTCATAATTTACTCCTAACAAGCAAAAGTCTAGCTCAGAAAAGTCGGCAGATGAAGAACACCTGCCGACATAACCTCTAATTAGTCACCGTCACCTACATCTTCGCCCATATTGTCCTCAGTCGGATCAACATTAAAATTGCCGCTTGGTGTGATTTTTAAGATAGCATCTGAAAACGAAAATTTAACAATTTCTAATTCAGGCTCAAGATAAGATTTTTTCATCAAATAACCTCCAATCGTATAATGTGCTCAAACACAAATTATGCCTTGTTGCCAACATAGCAGATATTATAATACTGTGGATCGGAAATCACAACCTTGTTTACGCTACCGTCAGCATTTCTAATGATAACATAAGCATAAGCACTAAAGATATAATTCTGGTTAGCTGTGTTATTTGTGTATCTGATTACCTTATCAATTCTGTTTTTATTAGTAAGTGCATCGTTATTAAATACATACTTTGTAACTCTGACATTCTCACCGTCAATATCATAGAAACTATTTGCATTGTTCTTGACTTCATCATTCTTAACAAGAGCGTCAAGTTCAGTACGAAGAGCTTCTTCGTTTTTAATACGATGTTTAGCAAGAATTGTTGATGTTGTATCTGCTTTGCCATTATTAGCAGCGTCTACAAGTTGATTTCTCTCTTCTTCTGTAAGTTTGTTAGTGTTGTTTCTAACAACAAATACACCACATTGAACAGAAAGGTCTGTGTTGTTTTCCTTGAAGGTAGGAATTACAGTTGAAGTAAATGCTGTGAGGAGGTCAACATAAACCTTATCGGTTGCAGATGCTGAATCACCGTAAACCTCACGGTTCATTACGGGAGAGTTGATATTAGCAGTAAGAGATGGAACTTCCTTACCGTAAACAGGCTCTATGTAGTAATCAGCCATAATTCTAAGACCAAAATTACGCTCATAGCACTTTGTTACAAGTTCTCCAGTCTTCTTACCGTTTTCATCTACTTTATAAACATTCCAGTAAGAGAAGGCCTTTTTACCGTCAGCTGTCATTTCAGGAGTTGAAAGCATAAATGAATCATCCGGATTAATAAGAAGTGAGTTGTAGTCAACTGTGTAAGGTGTGGAATCGGCAATTTCTGTGTAGTAACCATCTTCTCCTAATTCAGGATGATAAACTTTACACGTCTTTTTAGTCTGTGTGGCAATTACAGTTGCCTGTGATTTGCCTTTTTCGACCTTTCCTGCAACATCAAGTTTCCACTTTGTGTCAACATACATTGTGTCGATTCGTGGAGCATACTTAGTAATAGTTTCATTTGTTGGAATATAGCCGTTAGTAATTTCCTCAGTAGAAAGTTCAACATTTCTTACAACATAAGAAACCATATTGCCTTCACCTTCAACGCTAAAACGGTCATAGTACTTATAAGTAATATCACAAGTACCGCCAACCTTTACGATGTCGGTGTAGTAGTTAAGAGCGTTAACAGCAAGTTTACCATTCTTAAAAAGTGAACCTGCAGGAACAGTGAATGAGTATGTAAATTCACTTAAACCTCTTAAATCCTTATCCTCAGGACCAATTTCAGTATATCCGCCTGCTTCACCCTCGTAGAGAGCATAAACTGTGTTATCACCGTGACATTTAGCTTTAAGTGTAATTGTGAGTTCATCAGTTTCGGCAAAATTATCAATTGAAATAACGCCCTGTGTTTCATCAAATTCTACCGTAGAACCATTAGCTTTTTTCACAACAGCAGAAATGTAGTAGAAACCTGTACCTGTGTGCGCAGCAGGATCTGTACCCGTATATGCCGTATGATTAAGTTCAAGTGTACCTGTAGGAATCTTACTTACACGAGCGACAATGTTATAGCTGTTTGACATAAGAATGTCAGTTGAAATATCAGTATAGTTATCACCAATCTTATTGCCATTGATGTACCAACCGTCAAAACGCCAGCCGTTGGCAACCTTAATGTTAAGGTGAGCAGTATCTGTAACTGATGAGAATGACGCTGTTGTAACATCGTTAATTGTTGCAGTAGCACCTGATGTTTTACCGATGAAACCTGTGTTAGCTGTATTTGTATTTGTATCAGCTATGTATGTGTCGTCATCGCCCTTATACTCGATTGCTACATCAGAAGTAAATTCCTGACCGAGAGCTGAATAGTACCAACGACCGTCAGAACGGGAGTAACCGTTACCGTACTTTGAACCCTTTTCATAGCTGATTTTTACAGGCTTATTAAGATACTTTTCTGTGCTAAGAGCTTTGTACTGTTCTGAATTTGTATCCAAAAAGTCGGCAGGAGTACCACAAGTAATGAGATTGCCATTGTGATCATATACACACCACTTAGTTGCCCACTCACCCTTAGTAGCACAATCCTGTGATGTGGTGGTGTTATGGCTACCGGTTGAAATTACATAGATACAAGGCTGAGTCTTATCTGAATCAGAAAGAATGTTGCCAAGAACATCGGTATCTCTACCGTAATAATCAGTGAATTTCTGCCATTCATTTACTTTTTTGTTTGTATCTAAATCTGCAATATTATCTAATTTTTTAACAGCTGTGCCATCAGCCTTACAAGCATAATCAATGTTCTTTACAGCGTCATCACTATCAGCATTGTAGAACTTATTCTGGAACATAATAGTCTTTACATTTTCCATTTCAGCAAGCTTTACAAAATCGCTGAAGTCATAAGTCTGCATATTTCTTCCCGAAGGAGAAAGTTTTACATGAACAGAGTCATTATAATAGTTATTAAGTGTAATACCTGAAACAGTATCAGTAGTTTTTTCAAGAGTACCGTTGTTGTTTTTATAATAGTACTTTGAAATCTTTGTTACATAATACTGACCGTCCTTAACAAGAGGCTGACCGGGATATTTCTCAAAGAAGTGAACTATACCATCTTTAGTTGAATAGCAGTATGGGTCAACAGAAAGCGTATTACCCCATGATTTGAGAGCTTCATCAGCATTAACATAGAATGTGATGTAGTCACCGTTTGCCTCAATTGTTTTGTTGTAGTAGATTGGTGTTACTTCAATGCTATTCTTGACTGCCATATCAGTTGAAACAGTAATGTTAGCCTGATATGTGTCTGCTTCAGCAGATAGAGAAGCGTTATAATTGACACCGTTTACACAGTAAGCAGCAACATAATAACCGAGTTTTTTATATTCCTCGCTCATCTTTGTAGTAATAGTAATGTTGTCGCCATCACTTACGGAATAAGTATTGCAAGGTGAATCAGTTGTGGCAGTAAGACCCTTTGCAACAGAAGATAAAGCATATTTGCTATTATCTGTGCCTGCGCTTTTATCGTAAGAAACAGTACCCGGTTTTACATACAATGTCAACTTTGGACTGTATTCAGGTGTGTCAGACAGTGTAATAAACTGATTAACGGAATCGAATATTACATACTTTGCTGTCTCATACTTATTTAAAGCTTTTCGAGTAGAACCATAACTGTCTACCCATTTAACTATTGAAGGAGTCGGATTATCACCATTTATCCAATAGTCGTTCGTACCTTCGGAATAAGCATATTGGTTAGTGGATGAATTAAATATTGTAAAGGTAGTATCTTTGTTTATTGCTTCAGCTGAAACATATATACCCTGCCTCTCAGTGGCGTACATTGACATCTTATTTACACCATTGTCACCATAAGCTACTTGATAAGGTGCAGCCTGTGTGAATGATGCTGTTGCTGTGATGTCGCTGTTTACTACAATTGTAATTTCAGCATCAGAAGTTGTCTTTGAGTCTTTGATATCGTAAGTACCGTTAATAGACCATGACTTGAAGATATTAGAACCGGTTGGGTTAGCCTTAATGGTTACTGTTTCGCCCTCTTTAACTGTTTTTACAAGAGTGTCAGAAGAATTATCGAGTGTAACCGTACCGAGTTCCGAATTTTCAGAAGAAACCGTTACTGTGCAATCTTTCTTTGTTCTAAAGGTTGCATCAATGGCAACATCACCTGCAGGCATTGAGAATGTGTATGTACCGTCACTGTTTCTTGTGAGAGCAACATCTTTATTATCTGTACCGCATTTAGCTGTGATGGTGCCAAGTGTATAGCCTTCGGTAGTAGCTTTTGGTGTAACTGTAACTTTCTGACCTTCATAAGCAGTCTGATGGTCAACTGTTACTGTACCGTCTTGAGTGGTGTTTACTGTTACATTATATGACGGCTTTTTAGCAAATTCTACAATTACTGCAACATCAGTTGAAACTGTACCTGTGTAAGTGTTGCCCTCTACATCATTACCGCCAACTGTGAATGTCTTAATGTAAGAATCAGCATCCGGAGTAACCGTAATTGTGTAAGGTGAATTAAGTTCGACAGGTTTTTCTTCATTATTATTTACAGTTGCGTCATTTAATTTTACAGTACCTGATCCGCCTGTGATTGAGAAAGTAACATTTCTTGTTTCAGCTGAAACATTAACCGTTGTTTCAGCTTTTACCGGACTATGACCCTTAGCAGAGGCTGTAACTTCAAATTTATATTCACCTGCTTTAGTAGGGGTGAATTTATAGGTATTTTTGTCAGTAGTACCTGTTACTATTGCACCGCTTTTTTGCTCAAAGGTATAAGTTACATTGGCATCATTTAAACCAGTTGCCAAAGTACCCAAAGTTGCAGTAAGTGTAACATCTTTACCTACTTTAACTGAAGTAGGACTTGCTGTAAGTGACACCTTATCTGCTACAGGGGTATAAGTATCCCAATGATAAGAAGTTCCATTAGCTTCTACAACAACCATATTTTGACCTGCTGTAGGAAGATTATTGTATCTGTCATTGTTTACATTAACCTCACTGGAATTGAAATAAGAAAACAATCTCCTTTCGTATGTAGAAAAGTTCAAATCTTGTGATAATTTTACGCTAACAATCTTATCGTCAGGCAATTTATCAAAGTAAGCTTTACCTCCATCAGCATAATCATTTTCGAGAAAACTTACCCTTGCAGCGTTAGTCTGCGATGACAAATCAAGATAAAGCGTTTCACCTTTATGAACTGTGTGGCTACTATCAGCACCTACTGCATTAACTGTTGAAACAGTGCCAATAAGCATTGTTGACAGAAGCATCATTACCGCAAGGATGACGGAAACAGTGCTTCTGCCTAAATGAGAAATTTTTGTTTTCATAAATATTACCTCCATAACCGAATATTTTGGTTTTGGTTAGGTTCAGTTTTGACCTTTACCGCCTGACCAACGGTGAAACATAATCGGCAAAGCCACGGAATTTTGCAATTATTTACAAAAAAACAACGAGAATTCAGCCAAAAATTGTATCTTTGGCGTATTTCAGTCAAAATGCGAACACTAACCCATATTCTTTACAGTTGATTATACCATTTGACAGAGATTTTTTCAATAAAATTACGACATTTTTTTGTATTTGTTTAATGTGATAGTTTTATATTTATTTTTACATTCAGTTTTGCCGTTTTCACAACAGGGTTTTATGTTATGCACAAGTTACAGTGTGTTTTTTGTAGATTTTGTCAATATATCGTGCATTTTCATTATTCTTAAAAAGCAATTATTTTGCGGTATATTTCAGGTATGCTGATGTTTTTTTGTTAAAAAATAAACCCCATATGGGTTTTGGATTAAGAAATAATTCAGCAACAATAAGGATAAATAAACCGCAAAAGGCACATAACCGTCCCTGTTTTCGGTTATGTGCCTTTTTGTTTTTGCAGGGCTGTTTTTACAGCCCATTGAGGTTTGACTTTTGAATATTCAATTTATTATTACTGAATGTTGACAAGTGCTCTTTGAATCGTTGTTGCATCGAAGACATCAACTCTGCCGTCAAGGTTGACATCGAGAAGACAAGTCTGGACTTCTGAATATTTTTCTAACTGTGTTGCAGACTTCTGTGCTGCTGTTGCCGCCTTAATGCTAAGAGTATTGTTTGCAGTTGAAGGATCACCTTCAGCATATGTACCCATTGCATATCTTGTGCCGTTAATATTTGTGAAGCCGAGTGTACCATCGTCTGCTACACCTGCATATACAGTATGAAGCGGTGAATGGTAGTAGTTTCTGATGTACGGCTGCAATGAAGTGAGGTTTGCAAGAGTTTTACCGCTCATAAGGTTATCAATAGCAAGCCAGTACTCGCTGCCATAGAAGTTACCTGTCATTGAACCTGACGCATTTGTTCTTCTTGTTGAAACAGAAAGAGTGTGAGTATTTGAAGAATCAACCGTTGCTGTTGCTTTGTACCAATAGAATGTTACAGAGCCTGTGAATGATGCACCGAGTTCAACATCCTTTGTTACTGTAAGAGCAGCGCCGTCAAGGGTCATTTTCGGGAAATAAGCAAAAGCTGACGGAGCTTTGAAGTAGAATGTAACCTCATGTTCACCGCTTGTATTTACAACTGAAATTTCAATGATATTTGAAGTTGCATCTGCGATATTTGTAATATGTCCGTACTTGTTATGGGCAACAACCTTGACATAATATGTACCGATTGTGTTGAATTTATACTTCAATGTTGAACTTGATGAAGTCTTTGTTACAAGATCAGTACCTTTGAAGTCATATGACTTACTGATAAGGAAATCATAAGATGAAACATAGCTTGCAGGTGTTGCAGCCGCAGTAAGTGCAACTTCTGTACCTGCTACAACTTCTGAACCATCAGCAGAAAGTTTTACTGTAAGGTCATCATATGCAACAGTAGTTTTATGAGCACATTCTACTGTAGGAGATACACCGATAATATTGCCGCTTGCATCAAAAGCCTCAACATATGCCGATGCATATGCAGGAGCACTGATTGTTGCCTTGTTGTAGGTATACTGTGCTGTTGTTGATACAGCATCTTCTACAACAACAGTACCGCCAATTTTAATTGTGAATTTGTATGATGCGGGAGTGATTGTTGAATCATGAATTGCCTTTGCAGTAATTGAGAAGGTTTCGCCTGCTTTTACTGACTCGGGAGCAGAAACTTCTGCATTAAGTCCTGACTGTACGAGCTCGGCATTCAATGTTAATGTTGCAGGATTGAATGTAAATTTGTAGATACCGGAATTTTCAGGCTGGAATTTTACATTACATTTTGAATCAGCAGCCTCATGCACAACATAATTTGTAATATTTTTGTTTATTACTTCAGTTACTTCTTGTGTACCGTAATACTTATCGTCGGTTTTATTCCATACCTTGAACTCTTGAACTTGTGAAGAATCAATGTAAACATTAGTTGTTAATGAATTGTCTGAGCCTGTAAGCGGATTGGTTTCTCCCCACGTGTTAAAGTCACCTTTGAGATACCATACATTCCCTGTCGGAGCGGTTGTCGGCTCAGTAGAAGGTTCGGTAGAAGGTTCGGTAGAGGGTTCTGTTGAAGGCTCAGTTGGGTTTTCCTTCTTGTTTACTGCTACTGTGATGCCACCTGAAACAGAAGCTGTGAATGTTGCAGGTGATTCTGTCTTTGTTTTACCGTTGTATGCGATACTTGCAAGCTCGTAGCCTTCATCCGGTTTAACTGTTACTGTAAATGTTGAATCCTTAGCAATTGTAAGTGATTTACCCTCGGCAGCTGTTGCAGTGTCTGATGCTGCTGTTACAGTTGCATTGTCAACAGTAGGAACATTGATCGTTACATTTTCAACAGGGGTTGAGCCTGCGTCTGATGCAACCAAAGCCTTAGCTCCATCAAATGCAAATGTAATTCTACCTTCCTGTGTTGAAACAAACAAAGGAAAATAATACATCTTATCAACCTGGTACTGTTGAGGATAAATATTAGAAATTATACTTGATTTTTCTGTAACATTTACATTTACTTCATTTCCTGAATTCCAAGCAGTAAGACTTTTATATGGATTAACTTTATCCTCAGTTATTGTAACAAAGTTATTACCTCTTTTAACATCTACATCACATACATATTTACCATCAGCGTTCATCTGCATTTGAACCGGACTATCCCAAACTGATGTATTACCAATATTATTCTCATTTGAACGCCACAAATAAAAAGTCTTTGAACCAACTATGTGAACAGTAACTGCGGCACTTTCTACAGAATTATAGCCTTCTGCACTTGCAACAACCTTATATGTTGTTTCGGCTGACGGAGTTACTGTGAATGTTGCTGAATCTGCTGTTACAGATTTGGTTTCAACAGTTGTACCGTTGCCGTCAACAAGAGTGAGAGTAACCGTGTTAGACTTTTTACCTGTAAGAGTTGCAGTAAGTGTTACTGTATCGTTAGGGTTAATTTGAGTATTTGACGCTGACAATGCTACTGATGAAGCAACAGCGTTTGATGGTAAAAGCGATGAAGCATCCCAATAGGAATAAAGATATTTTTCATCTTTATAATCACTTATATAATAACCAGCACCATTTTGAAATTTCAATGTATCATCACTGCGTACCATCAAATCTACAGACTGTTTTTCATTTGGATGTTGGAAAATAATACCAGTTGAATCGCTTGGAACATCATACCAATAAACACTCTGATTTTGAGCATTTGTACCGGTAAGTTTATTCATTGCTGGTCTTTTATTCCAATCAGTTGCTGAAGAACCGCCCCAATAATGGATATAAGGAGCGGAATTAAAATACTTACTGTCTGTAACAAAAACACGATAATAACCATCAGCAACAGGAGTTGTTGTCGGTTGAAGAGTGTCTTCAGCCGCACTTACTGTTGAAATGCCGCCTACCATTGTTGAAATCAGAAGCATTGCCGTTAGGAGCAATGATAACATCCGTTTTGCCTTTCGTTTTATTTGAGTTTTCATTTTCATAAAATTTGCCTCCATAACCAAATATATTTTGATTGTCAGAAACACTTCTAACAATCGTTTGTACAATTATAGCACTTTTGGTTATTTTTTTCAATTGTTTACAATTACTTTTATAACATTTGTACATTATGCAAATTTAAAGCACAAAACAAAGGCATATTTTAGCATTTTGACAGCAGGATTTTGTAGTGTGTAAAATTTTCGGCATAATTTTCGTCATTATGCACAATTAAATTTGCATTGCCAGTCAGTATTAGTAATTGAATGATTTTTTGTTTAAAGAAACAATACTTGTTTGCGTTAATTTTTAAAAGAAAAAAAGCGACGACAGATTGATTTCTGCCATCGCTTTTGGGGTAAATTTTCAGTTGTTATCTATTTTGACAAAGCCTCTGCCCTTTATTGCACCTGCTGTTGTTACAATAATAAAGGCATTTGGGTCAACATTTTTGATTCCCGAAGTGATTTTGTAAACTTCCTGCGGACGGACTGCACACATAATAACCTTTTTTTCTTTACCACTGTATGCGCCCTCGCCGTCAAGATATGTGACACCTCGCTTGAGGTTCTTCATAATGTCCATACTGACCTCTTTGTAGTTGTCTGTTACAACAAACATCAATTTGCCGTTGCCTCGTGAAGTACCGTAGCTCACCGCATCAATTACTTTTATGCTGATAAAAATTACAAGCAAAGCATAAAGCACATTTTCAATGCTGTGATATACAAAGAATACCATTAAAAGAACGAGAACATCGGACACAAGAATTATTGTACCCGTTGAAATGAACGGAAAATGCTTGTGAAGATTGAGGGCGATGATGTCTGTTCCGCCCGTTGAACCGCCTCGGTAGAAGATAAGACCGAGTCCGAGACCGTTCAGAACTCCGCCAAAGCCTGCCGCAAGGATTGTGTCACCTGTGTATGCGGGCAAAATCGGCGTAAGAACATCAATCATAACAGACACAAGTGCCGTTGCAACAAGGGTTCTTGTCAGAAAGCCTTTTCCGTTTTCGATAAATCCCCAGATAAAAAGAGGAATGTTCATTACAAAAATCATAATACCGATTGGCAACGAGAACATATAGTTGAGCATTGTTGCCACACCGGTAAGTCCGCCCGGGGCAACATTGTTAGGTGATGTAAACATTGCTACCGATATGCCGTAAAGAACTGCTCCGGCGAAAATTACAAGATAATCAAAAAATAGTGTTCCTGCCTTTGCAAGACAGGAATTCGGTTTCAAATTCGTTTGCATAAAATCACTCCCCGAAACGAGTATGTATAATTATTTCAAAAAGCTGATTTATTCTGTCAAATTCTTTATTAATCTGCAAGTATCCGAAAAGTGCTTCAAGTCCCGTTGCACTGTGATAATCGGCAACAGAACCGTTTTTTGGAGTACATTTCGGTGCGGCATTTCTGCCTCGCTTATAAACAGCAAGCTCCTTTTCGGTTAGAGTCGGCATAAGAATTTTTGCAAATTCAGCCTGACTTTTGCAGTTTACAAGCGAAACCTTTATTTTATTGAGTTCTCCGACACTGCGGTTAGCCTTGCGAACAAGGTATTCACGCACAAGCAGGTCATAGACGCCGTCACCCACAAAGGCAAGTGTAAGCGGAGAAATTTCATCGGCTAATGAATGAACAGATGTATTTTCCATATTAACTCCGTATCACGCAATATTAATCCATAAAGTCAAATTCAAGCTCATAAATTGAAACAGTGTCGCCGTCGGAACAGCCCTTTTTGCGGAGTGCGTCAATTACACCGCCGTTTATGAGAACCTTTTGGAAGTAGTTAAGGCTTTCGTAATCATCAAAATTGATGCCCTTCATAACCTGCAACAGCCAGTCAGCCTCAACGGTATAGATTCCGTTCACATTCTTGATTATAACAGAATGGTCATCAAAATCATCAACGGTCACAATCGGGGCAGGCTCTGCCTCGTAGTGAGTGATTGGCGGAAGCTTTGAAAGCATTTCCTGAATTTTCTTGAGAAGCGGATCAACATCATAACGGATTGCCGCCATAATCGGGAAGAAATCGTAACCCTGATCTTCAACAAACTTTTTAAAATCCGCAATCTGCTCATCGGTTGCCATATCGCACTTGTTGCCTGCAACAACCATAGGACGCTCTGCAAGCTCGGGATTAAATTTTGCAAGCTCATTGTTGATTGTTATGAAATCTTCCTTGGGATCTCTGCCCTCACTGCCCGAAACATCGACAATGTGAACGAGCATACGGCAACGCTCAACATGGCGGAGGAACTGATGTCCAAGACCTGTACCCTGCCATGCGCCTTCGATAAGTCCGGGAATGTCAGCCATAACAAATGACGAACCCTCGCCCATTGACACAACTCCGAGAACGGGAGTGATTGTTGTGAAGTGATAGTTTGCGATTTCAGGCTTTGCCTGTGAAACCACGGAAACAAGGGTACTTTTTCCGACATTTGGGAAACCTACAAGACCCACATCGGCGAGAAGCTTGAGTTCAAGAACAACATCAAACTCTTCACCCGGAAGTCCGGGTTTTGCAAAACGGGGAACCTGACGGACAGGGGTTGCAAAATGTGGATTACCCCAACCGCCTTTACCGCCTCTTGCAACAATGTAGGGTTCATCACCCGAAACATCGGCAAGGATTCTTCCGCTGTTCTCCTCTTTTACAACAGTTCCGACAGGAACACGGATAACAAGGTCTTCGGCATTTTTACCACGGCATCTGCCGCCCCTGCCGTTTTCACCCTTTTTTGCGGCATATTTTCTTTTGTAGCGGAAATCGGCAAGTGTTGAAAGGTTGGAATCGGCAACAAAAACAATGTTGCCGCCTCTGCCGCCGTCACCGCCGTCGGGACCACCTGCAGCCACATATTTTTCACGGTGAAACGAAACGGCACCGTCACCGCCGTCACCGGCTTTTATTTTAATTTTCGCTGTATCTACAAACATATTTTTCTCCGTAACAGTTTTGCTGTTCAAAATTATCAGTACAAATGTAAAGATTTTCAGACTTGTTTGTTATTAGTATAAACAAAAATGTAAAAAATAAGGGCGGATTTAAAATCCACCCTCATAAATTTTGAGATTACTGCTCAACAGGATAAACGCTTGCACGCTTTCTGTCTTTGCCGACACGCTCAAATCTTACAACACCGTCAATCTTTGCGAACAGTGTATCGTCAGAGCCTTTGCCTACATTTTCACCAGGGTGAATATGTGTGCCTCTCTGCTTTACAAGGATGTTGCCTGCGAGAACCTTCTGACCGTCTGCACGCTTAACGCCAAGACGCTTTGATTCACTGTCACGGCCGTTCTTTGTAGAACCCATACCTTTTTTATGAGCGAATAACTGAATGTTTATTTTAAGCATTACCTTACACCTCCGAAAATTTAACTTTAATATGATTTTTGTACTGCTCGGAAAGAGCAGTTAAGTGAAGCTTTAAGCCTGAGAGTATGTCACAAGCCTTTAAAGCATCATTCGGTGACATTCTTACTTTCATAAGTCCGTCATCCTCGGTAACCTGCGCATTGATATGCAAAACCTCGGTGATTGTGTTTGCAGTCATATATGCGGCAGAACTGATTGCCGCACATACAATATCGCTGCCCTCTTCGGCATAGTCGGAGTGACCCGATATTTCAAAACCGCAAATTATATCATCTGATTTAAAAAATGTTACCGTAGTCATTTTCAGGCTTCGATTGAAGTAATCTTAACCTGTGTGTAAGGCTGTCTGTGACCCTTTGCTCTCTTTTCGCCCTTCTTAGGCTTGTAAGTGCAAACTCTGATTTTTTTGCCTTTACCGTTCTTTACAACTTCACCTGTAACCTTAGCACCCTCAACGAGCGGTGTGCCAACCTTGATGCCGTTGTCTGTGCCGACTGCTACAACATCAAATGTTACTGTGTCGTTTGCTTCTGCGTCAAGCTTTTCGATGAAGATAACCTCATCGTTAGTTACCTTGTACTGCTTGCCGCCTGTCTGAATAACTGCGTACATTTTAGTACCATCCTTTACATTGGGCTCGCTATGTGCAGGTGGAACGAATCACTTAAAACCCACAATATGCGGCTTATATACTATATCACAAAGGAAACTCGATGTCAACAATTTTCCCGATATTTTTTGAGTATATCAAATATTATTCTGTATTCTGCACGCCTTGAGAGTGTTTTTCATAAGAGTTGAAATTGTCATAGGACCTACACCGCCCGGTACGGGAGTGATAAACGAGCATTTATCCTTGACATTTTCAAAATCAACATCACCGCAGAGTTTGCCGTTTTCATCCCTGTCCATACCGACATCAATTACAACCGCACCCTCTTTTACCATATCGGCAGTTACAAACTTCGGTCTGCCGACTGCGGCTACGAGTATATCTGCCTGTGAACAGATTTCAGCAAGATTCTTTGTTCTGCTGTGACAGATTGTTACCGTGCCGTTTTCGTGGAGCAAAAGCATTGCCATAGGCTTGCCGACTATGTTACTTCTGCCGATTACAACGCAGTTTTTACCGCTTACTTCAATGTTGTAGGAGTGGAGCATCTCCATTACGCCTGCAGGCGTGCATGGAAGAAAATCATACTCGCCGAGCATAATTTTGCCGACATTTACGGCATGGAATGCGTCAACATCTTTAAGCGGACTGATTGCCTCAATAACAGCCTTGTCATCAAGGTGTTTCGGCAACGGAAGCTGAACAAGAATACCGTTGATATCCTTCTTATTGTTGAGAGTTTCAACAAGGTTTAAAAGTTCTTCCTGTGTTGTTTCGGCAGGGAGTGCATACTCCTCAGACTTAAAGCCTACAAATTCACAAGCCTTTTTCTTGTTGTTTACATATACTCTTGACGCCGGATCGTCGCCTACGATTACTACCGCAAGACCCGGTGTTATTCCGTGGGTTTCTTTTAACTCAAGCGTCTGCTTTTTTACTTCTTCCTTTACCTGTGCCGATACCTTTTTTCCGTCGATAATCTGCATAGAAAGAATCCTCCTTTTTTCTGTTGATAATTAAGAATACAATACCTGTTATAAAAATTACTGCCGAAAGAACCTGTGACACCCTTATGTCTGCTCCGAAAACTTGGAACGGAAGATAAAGGCTGTCTGTTCTGAGTCCTTCAACAATGGTTCTTTCAAATCCGTACCACACAAGGTACATAAAGAAAATCTGTCCCGAATACTTTTGCTTGTATTTTCCGTAGAAATGAAGAAGTACAAATCCGAGCAGACACCACATTGATTCATAGAAGAAGCATGGGTGAACTCCTATGTTGTCTGTTCCCTCGCTCAGCATTCTCCACGGCAAATCCGTTGGAGCGCCGTATGCCTCCTGATTCATAAAGTTGCCCCATCTGCCTATTCCCTGTCCGATAAGAAAACCGACCATTGCAATGTCAAGAACAGGCATAATCTCCATTTTTTGTATTTTGGCAACGGTCAAGCCGCCGAGCAACGCACCGATAATTCCGCCGTAAATGGCAAGTCCGCCATTATTGATGTAGAGAATTTCAATCGGATTCTGTCCGTAATAGTCCCATTTGAAGAAACAAAAATAGAGTCTTGCACCGATAATTCCCGTTATTATTCCTGCGAAAATGCAGTTGATAAGCTTTGAACCGTCAACCTTGTAACGGGGAGCACTTTTCCACGCATAAAGTACGGCAAGCAGAAGTCCGCAGGCTATGATTATTCCGTACCAATAGACCTTGTAATCACCGATTGAAAATGCAATCGGGTTAATATCAAATTCCCAGCCAAATCCGGGAAACTGTACATGATAAGGCATAATTACACCTCTTCGGGCTGTTTTACAACAGACAAAGTACAGTTATTGACATCGAGCATCTCGGCAAGTCTTGCGTTGATATCCTCAAGCCTTGCGTTTGCAACCGCGTCAATATAAGTGAAAATTTCATTACCCTGCATTTCATAGTCGATGATTGAATTTGAAATTGCACTTACTGAGTTGAGAGATGAAACCGAATCGCCATAAACAGACTTCCTTGCAATTTCAAAGTCCTCTTTGTCAATACCGGTTTTCTTAATATCCGAGATATACTGCTTAATCATTTCAGCCGCCTGCTTCGGCGCTCTTGATTCACCGCCGAAGATTACCGAACAGTAACCGGGACCTTCAAAAAGCTCGTAAGAAAAGCTTGAATTGATAAGATTTGAATCCATAAGCTTTCTGTAGAGTGTGCTTGTATTTGACGCAAGCGCAGAAAGCAGAATATCCGTGCAGGCAAGCTGATTTTCGTTAAGAGGCTTGTCCGCCTTTTCTTTGAAGCCAAGGTTGAACAAAGGCATAGAAACAGGAAAAGTCTGCTCAATATAAGGCTCTTTGATTTCATAAGGCTCTGTTTCAAAATAGTTTTTGATTTCCTTCTTCTCACAAGGCTTGAGCATTTTGTCGGCAACCTTAAGAACGCCGTCAACCGTTACATTACCTGCAACGCAGAGAACCATATTATTAAGGTTGTAGAAAACATTATAAACTTCATAAAGCTTTTCGGCTGTAATTTCCGCAATTGTTTCAACCGTACCTGCAATATCAATTTTTACAGGGTGATTGTGGTACATACCCTCAAGCATATTGAACATTACGCGCCAATCGGGAGAGTCGTCATACATTTTGATTTCCTGACCGATAATGCCCTGTTCCTTTGCAACTGTCTGAGCCGTAAAGTAGGGATCCTGAACAAAATCGAGAAGAATTTCAAGACTTTCATCAAACTTGTCCGTACATGAGAAAAGATAGCAGGTTTTTTCAAAGCTTGTATATGCGTTTGCATTTGCGCCTGTTTTTGCGTATCTTACAAACGCATCACCCTCTTCACTCTCAAAAAGCTTGTGTTCAAGGTAATGGGCAATACCGTCGGGAACTGTGATTATGTCGCCGCCGTTTACGGAAAATTTTGTGTTAATACTGCCGTAGCGTGTGCCGAAAATTGCATATGAAGAAGTGTAACCCTCTTTTGGATAAACAAAAATTGTAAGTCCCGACGGGTGTTCAACTTTATAATAGCTGTCGCCTGCAATTTCCGATTTAATTTCTGTAATATTCATTCTGTCCGCCTCCCTTACTTATTTTTGAGAACATAAACCGTATCGAGCAAGAGCTTGTTTGCGGCATTTACAATCTGCTCTTTGGTAACGGCATTTACCTCTGCGGAAACTTCTTCAACAGTTTCAAGGTCGCCGTTAAAGATTCTTCCTGTGTACCAGTTTTCAATACCGCTTACGCTGTCGCTGCTTGACTTGAATGAATTAACAACAGCAAGCTTTGTTGCCTCAATTTCAAAGTCCGTAATTTCGCCGTTCTTCATATCCTCAATTTCTTTGAGAATAGCTTTTTCGGCTTTTTCAAGATTTTCGCCCTCAACACCGCTGTTGATGTACATTATGCCCTTAATTGAATCGTAGGCAGATGAGCAGTAGTAGCAAAGGCTCTGCTTTTCACGAACATTGTTAAAGAGTTTTGAGCTTGCAGTACCTCCGAGAACAGCGCACATAAGTCTTTCGGCAACCGCCTCTTCATCACCTGCGGAAATCTGTGTTCTGAATCCCATAACAAGTTTTGACTGTGAAAGCTCCATTTCCTCTGTAATATGTTTTTCTTTGGAAACATTCTTGACAACATCGGTAGATGAAGCCGCAACATTTCTTTCGATATTTGCAAATGCCTTTGTAAAAACTTCCTTTGCCTTGTCGGCAGGGCTGTCGCCTATATAGAGAATCTCAAATTTTGCGGTTTTGAGAAGATTCTGCCACGCCCTGTAGAGTGATTCGGCAGTTGCGGCCTTGATTTTTTCGGCAGTACCGTAACGCTTGGTTCCGAAAACCTCATCCTTGCACATATGTTTTATAAGCTGTTCCATTGCATAGATTCGCTTTTCGTTAAATTCAGAATCAATCACATCAAGAAGCTGTCTGCGTTCCTGTTCAAGTTCACTTTCGATAAAAGCGTTGTCCTTGACATTCGGCTCAAAAATCACACTGCACAAAAGCTCCGAAAGCTCTTTTGCAATGCTGACATCATCAAGAGAATATCTGTCATCAAGACCCGAAACGGAAATTTTAAGCACCTGACTTTCACCCAGTTTTGAAAGCGATGAAGTGAGATCCGCACCGTAAAGTGAACTGAGTTTTTTGCTGAGAACAGTAAAATCGGGATATTTTTTGCATGAACGAACAAGCAATCCGCCCACAAGCGCATTTTCCGACGCTGTTTCGATAGAAAGCGGAACAACAATGTTCACGCTGATTTTCATTGTTTTAAAACGGCTGTCTTTTATATTAGTAAAGAATACACCGTCTGCAATTTCATTTCTGTTGATGAAATTCATTTAATCAACTCCGTTTTCAGATTATCAGTCATATTGTATCACATTTTGATTTATTATAAAAGGGATATAAGAAAAAATAGCGAATATATTCATTTTATTCAAAAAGTATTTCCTCCGTGGTTTAAAATATTAAATCACGAGGCGCCCCTGCTATTGGCACAGAGCCTTAACAAAGCCTTATTTAAATACTTTTATCTTATAAAGCAGAGTCGGGAAAACAATGTTTTTGCATCAAACAAACTGTCTTCCCGACCGAAATTTCAATTTTAAATTTTTAATTTGTCAATCACACTTCCCTGTTCGGATCGGTGTTTTTCTGCTTAACAGGAGCTTTCGTAGCATCTTTGTCGGTAAATCTTGCAAAGATTGAAAGCGTTGTGAGAAAGCAGATGAGAATGTACAAAAGAAGTGCAATTACAGAAGCAAGGCTGATTGTATAGCTTACCATTGTGAGAATTGAAAGCACACCGAGCAGACAGCAGATGATTGAAACGATATTCTTCATATTGCGTTCTTTGTCAAGAGCGCAGAAGAAAAATCCTGCAATCGGGATAATGAAGAAAATCGGCATAAAGAGCGAATACTTAAAAACCGCATCATTTGAACCGCTGAGTCCCCACACAGACATAATATCGAATACCGAATATGAATGAAGTACATTTTTTTCGTCAATATACTGGAAATACGGCAACGCACAGAGTACGATTTCAACGAGATAAAGCACGCAAAGTGTGATTCTTAATTTTTTTCTGGTTTTGTTTTCGGGCATTTTAAGCATTTTGTTCCTCCGAGATTTTTTTAAAATCATTTTTAAATCATCAATATGTTACATTGTAACACAAATTATTCAGTTGCACAATAGAAATTTTAGTGTTATAATTATGACTAATGTACACAAAACACTGCATTCGTACATTGCTTTATTCTGTGCAAAAAGGAGATAATATAATGGGATATATAAATGAATCCGTAATTTACAATATTTATCCGCTCGGTTTTTGCGGAGCACCAAAGGAGAATGATTTCAAACAGGAATACAGACTTGACAAAATTTACGGCTGGATTGACCATATGAAGTCAATGTCGGTAAATGCACTTGTTTTCAACCCTGTTTTTGAAAGTTCAAAACACGGCTATGATACTATTGATTATAAAAAAATCGACTGTCGGCTCGGTGACAACGAATCTTTCAAAAAAATTTGCAAAACACTTCACGATAACGGCATCAGAATTATGCTTGACGGCGTTTTTAATCATGTTGGAAGAGATTTCTTTGCTTTTAAGGATGTTTGCCAGAACCGTGAAAATTCAAGATATGCGTCTTGGTTTGAAAATGTAAACTTCCGGAACAACAGCCCGTATAACGACGGTTTCAGCTATGAAGGCTGGGCAGGTCACTACGACCTTGTAAAGCTCAATCTTCACAATGACGAGGTTGTGAACTATCTTCTTGACTGCGCAAGATTTTGGATTGATGAGTTTGATATTGACGGACTTCGCCTTGATGCGGCTGACTGCATTGACATTGAATTTTTCAAGAAATTAAAAAATGTTTGCAAAGAGAAAAAGTCCGATTTCTGGCTCTACGGTGAGATTACCCACGGCGATTACAATCATTGGGCAAATCCCGATGTGCTTGACTCGGTTACAAACTACGAATGCTACAAAGGCATTTATTCAAGCCATAATGACCACAACTATTTTGAAATTGCTCATTCTCTTAACAGACAGTTTGCTAACGGCGGTATTTACAGAAATATCTACACATATAATTTCGTTGATAACCACGATGTAAACCGTGTTGCAAGTATGCTTAAAGACAAAAATCATCTTAACAATGTTTACACAATGATGTATACAATGCCCGGAGTACCGTCAATTTACTACGGAAGTGAATTCGGCATTGAGGGTATGAGAACTGCCTACAGCGATTACGAGCTTCGTCCCTGTCTTGACCTTGATTCCATCCCGAATCCGAACTATGAACTTCTTGAGCATATCAAAAAACTCGGTGTAGTAAGACTTGCACTCGAAGCTCTCAAGTACGGCGATTTTGAAAACATAAATATTCAGAATGAAAAGCTTGTATACAGAAGAAAAACCGACAATCAGACTGTTTTTGTTGCATTTAACCTTACAGATCATATCGACAGAATCGGTTTTGACACAGGCTGTAACGCAAAGCTTACCGATGTTCTCAACGGCAACGAAGTTATTGATGTAAACGGCTACTATGAAATTGAAATGCAGCCGTATCAGTCGAGGATTCTTGTTGTTAATGACGGAAGTTTCAGGGTTGATTTCAATGCCGACAACAAAGAATGTAAGGCGGTTGAAGCTGCTGCAAATGAAGAAACTCCTGCCGAAACAGAAAACTGTTGTGAAAACAGCTCGGACAATGCCGAAAATACGGCGAGAGAAATCAAACCGGGTATTTACTTACATTTCAAGGGCGGCGAATATGAGGTTATCAACTTTGCAACCCACAGCGAAACAGGTGAAAAACTTGTAATTTACAGAAATCTCCACAACACAAGTGAAGTGTGGGCAAGACCTGTCGAAATGTTTGCCGAAAAGGTTGATGTTGACGGCAAAGAAACAGACCGCTTTACCTTTATCGGTTGACAATAATAGTAAACAAATAACCAAAAAGACCGAATATATTTTTTATTACGGTCTTTTTTTGTGTAAAAATACTACTTTTAATCGACGATGACAAGATTTGACTATATTTTTGCAAATAGTGTGTTGAATAAATCACATAATATGATAAAATAGACATATAGACATATGTTGTGTTATGACTGAATTTTTGTTTTTTGAAAGTAATTTAGGGGGATTAAATGTTATGTTGAGGGATTTAAAGCCAACCGATAATGTAGGTGGTTTCGATGTCAGACCCGGCAACTTTCTTTTAAACGGTGCAACAACCGTTTCCGGCGGTGTAAACTTTACTATTCATTCGGTTTATGCCGTTGAGTGTACATTGCTTTTATTCAGACCTTATGCAAAAATTCCGTATGCAAGGCTTAGATTTCCGGATTCTTACAAAATCGGCAACACCTATTCAATGCTCGTGTTCGGTCTTGATGAGGTTGATTTTGAGTATGCATATTCCTTTGACGGTCCGTATGTACCCGAAAAAGGCATTATTTTTGATAAAAAGAAATACATTCTTGACCCATACGCAAAGGCTGTAATCGGTCAGAGCGGCTGGGGTAAAAAACAGGAGCATGAGGGTGTTTATAAGGCAAGAGTTGTAAACAGCGACTATGACTGGGGCAACTGCACTCAGCCTAAGCTTCCGTTTGAAGAGCTTATTATTTATGAATTACATGTAAGAGGCTTTACTCAGGACGGCTCCTCAGGCGTTAAAAACAAAGGCACATTCGCAGGTATCCGTGAAAAAATCCCCTATCTTAAAGGGCTGGGCATCAATGCCGTTGAAATGATGCCTATTTTTGAGTTTGACGAAATGGGCTCATATCGTAATTATGACGGTCGTCAGCTCTACGATTACTGGGGCTATAACACCGTATGCTTTTTTGCTCCGAACACAAGCTATGAGAGCGACCACAAGCATCATCACGAAGGCAGAGAACTTAAACAGCTTGTTCGTGAGCTTCACGAAAACGGAATTGAGGTTATCCTTGATGTTGTGTTCAACCATACGGCAGAGGGCAACGAAATGGGTCCATATTTCTCGTTCAAGGGCATTGACAACAACATTTATTATATGCTCACTCCGGACGGAAAGTATTACAATTTCAGCGGCTGCGGCAATGTTCTCAACTGCAATCAGCCGATTGTTCAGCAGTTTATACTCGACTGTCTGCGTTATTGGGTAACAGAATACCGCATTGACGGTTTCCGTTTTGACCTTGCGTCGATTTTGGGAAGAAATGAGGACGGTACTCCTATGGATAAGCCTCCGCTTCTCAAGAGCCTTGCGTTTGATCCGATTCTCGGCGGAGTAAAGCTTATTGCGGAGGCATGGGACGCAGGCGGACTTTATCAGGTCGGCAGTTTCCCGTCATGGAACAGATGGGCTGAATGGAACGGACGGTACCGTGACGACCTCAGAAGATTTCTTAAAGGCGACAGCCATCTTGCATGGGATGCGGCTCAGAGAATTACAGGCTCAAGAGATTTGTATGACCCTACCTACAGAGGCTACAATGCGTCGGTAAACTTTCTTACCTGTCATGACGGATTTACGCTTTACGATATGTATTCATACAACGAAAAGCACAATCTCGAAAACGGCTGGAACAATACTGACGGCGCTAATGACAACAACAGCTGGAACTGCGGCGCCGAGGGTGATACAAACGATTACAATATCAACAAACTGCGTATCAAAATGGTAAAAAATGCTTTTGCAACGCTTATGTGCAGTCAGGGACCTGCTCTTTTCCTTGCAGGTGATGAATTTTGCAACACTCAGTTCGGCAACAACAATGCTTACTGTCAGGACAACATTATCTCATGGCTTGACTGGACAAGAAAAGAAAAGCATAAGGATGTATTTGAATTTTTCAAATATATGATTGCTTTCAGAAAGAGATTCCATATTATTACAGACAGCAGAGGCAAGGCAACATGCAGTTATCCGCCTGTCAGCATCCATTCAAATGTTGCGTGGAGTGCCAAGTATTACGATGATACAAGAATGATTGGCGTTATGTACGCCGGTGCAAGTCTTAAACAACAGGGACTTGACGAGTTTGTTTACTTTGGCGTCAATGCTTATTGGGATTATGTAAATGTTGAGCTTCCCGACCTTCCCGAAGGATACCACTGGAAGCTTTATGTAAACACAGGCAACGAGCCGCAGGATGTAATCCTTGAGGACAGAAATGTTATTCTCTATGACAAACGAATTAATATGGCAGGCAGAAGTGTCATTGTTGCTGTCGGAGAAAGATATTAATTATAAGGACAATTTCTTTGTTTAAAAAAACCGCCCCTACACGAAAATGTGTGGGGGCTTCATGTTTTTATAGGTTTCGGATTGTTGTAGAAGTCGAGAAAATAATCAATTTCACGGGTAATCTGCGTATCCTTAACAGGTTTTCTTTCACAGAGAAATTTCATTGCATCCTGTTCGCCTCAATAATCATGAGCGGTGTTTTTATTTCGTGGCTTGCGTCCGTAATGAACCGTTTTTGCTTTTCATAGCTTTCGGCAAACGGCTTAACTGCGATTTTCGAGAAAATCAATACAAGTGCAAACACAACGAGTATGCCTGCAATACTGATCAGTATGCTGATTACAAGAAATGACCAAAATGACGAAAGCTCTTTTTCATCCTCTGCAAGTAAAAGTCGCATTTGGTAACCTCCCGAAAGTTTTCTTATTCTATTATATATTTCGAACCTTAAACAAGGCTTAAATGTTTCTGTCAATAAAAGTATACAAAGCTTTTTAATCCCTGTCAAATTGCATAAATAAAAAGTTTATTCCTTGAAATATCGGTGAAAAGTTTGTATAATTAAAGTGACAGTATTTTTAAGGAGAATATTTATGCAAAGAGAAAATTTTAAGTCGAGGACGGGTTTTCTCCTTGTAAGTGCAGGCTGTGCGATTGGCATAGGCAATGTCTGGCGCTTTCCGTATGTTACGGGCGAAAACGGCGGCGGATTGTTCGTGCTTTTTTATCTTGCATTTCTTGTGCTTATGGGAATTCCCGTTCTTACAATGGAGCTTGCAGTCGGCAGAGCAAGCAGAAAAAGTGCCGTATTAAGCTATAAAACACTTGAAAAGCCAAAGAGCAAATGGCACATTCACGGTTGGCTGTGTATGATAGGCTGTTACCTTTTAATGATGTTTTACACGCCTGTTTCGGCTTGGATGTTAGATTACTTCTATAAATTTGCAACGGGAACATTTAAAAGCGGAATGAACTCAGAACAGGTTTCGGGAGTGTTTAACAACCTTATGGCATCGCCTGTTGAGATGATTATATGGCTTGCGATAATTGTTGTATTCGGATTTTTTGTATGCAGTCGAGGACTTCAAAAAGGCATTGAAAAGGTCAGCAAGGTTATGATGATTGCGTTGCTTGCGCTGATTATCATTCTTGCAATCAACAGTATGATGCTTTCAAATGCGGGAGAAGGTCTGAGTTTTTACCTTGTTCCCGATTTAGGAAAGGTTAAAGATGTAGGACTCGGCAAGGTAATCACTTCTGCAATGAGTCAGGCATTCTTCACACTCGGACTCGGAATCGCATCAATGGAAATTTTCGGCAGTTATATGAACAAAGACCGCACGCTTTACGGTGAAGCCGTTCAGATTTGTGCATTGGACACTTTTGTTGCAATTGTTGCCGGACTTATCATCTTCCCTGCTTGCTTCTCATTTGGCGTTCAGCCCGACCAAGGACCTGCCCTTATTTTTGTGACGCTTCCGAATGTTTTCGTAAATATGACGGGCGGTCGGATTTGGGGCACGCTTTTCTTTCTGTTTATGACATTTGCAAGTTTTTCAACGGTTATTGCCGTGTTTGAAAACCTTGTTGCTTTTCTTACCGACACATTCGGCATGAGCAGAACAAAGGCGTCAATCATCAACGGAATTATTATGTTCTTTGCGTGTCTGCCGTGTATTTTCGGATTCAACATTTGGAGCGACTTCAACATTCTCGGCAAGGGTGTGCTTGACCTTGAGGACTTCGTTGTCAGCAACCTTCTTCTTCCGATTGGCGCAATGGTTTATCTCCTGTTCTGCACAACAAAATTCGGCTGGGGCTTTGACAATTACTTTGAAGAATGTAACACGGGTAAAGGTCTTAAACTTTCAAGGGTGCTGAAACCGTACCTTAAATACGCACTCCCCGTGCTGATTGTTATTGTGTTCGTTCAAGGCTTTATCGGGTAGGATTAGCAATCCCCTACGGCTCAAATTGTGCAAATTTGTACAATGTTACATTCCTATAAAATAACATATAAAACAAAAACTGTACAACCATATTCGGCTGTACAGTTTTTTGTTATCTTGTGTTACCTTTTAGACGTGGATTTGTTTTTGTAACATAACCGTCAAACCAGTTGCTACACTTACGCTCGGGCATAGTATGCTTTTGATATTGCAAACTATCTGCACGAATCGGGAAAGCCGACAACCAACTCGGCTATTTACGGTTACAAGAAAGACCCGAACAACAAAAATCATTGGCTGATTGATGAGGAAGCGGCTACAGTCGTCCGCAGAATTTTCCATTTCACAATAGAAGGCTGCGGACCTTATGACATAGCCCGCACGCTGTTTGATGACAAGGTTGAAACCCCGGCTGTTTACTTTACAAAAAAGGAATTGGAATAAGGAAAAACAAAAAGGAGTTTACCCACCCGTTCAGTTGGAGCGGATATGTTGTCCGCAGTATTCTTGCAAAACAGGAATACTGCGGAGACACCGTAAATTTCCGTACGCACAAGGAATCATATAAGGACAAAAGCTCAGTGAAAAATCCGCAGGAGAACTGGCTGATATTCAATGACACGCACGAAGCAATCATTGACCGAGAAACTTGGGAGCTTGCTCAGAAACTGACAAAAACGCCGAGACGTGTTGACACCACCGGAGTGGCGAATCCGCTGACGGGTCTTGTTTATTGTGCCGATTGCGGTGCAAAGATGTATAACCACCGATTTTTCCGAGCTTACTACGCCGATGATAAATGAGTTTATCGACAAAATTTTAGTTCACGCTCCGTATTATATTGACGGAGAACGTATGCAGGAGGTTGAAATCTATCTCAATTTCATCGGCAAGTTTGAAATTCCTCAACCTCAGCTGAGCGAGGAAGAAATTAAGCGGCAGAAGCAGCTGAAACAGCCCGTCTAAAAAGCAGGGAATGCTATCAGTTGATAAAGGCGAGAAAACACAAGGTCGGCGAGCCGTTTACACTTAGCTGCAAGGGCTGTGACAAGGTATTTGAATCCAAGCACAGCAATGCTTTGCTAAGATTGTGCAGGCTCAGTCAACAGATCACCACCAACCCTGCGTGAAAGGCTGATAATCATCAACTATCATATTCGACACACTCAAACCGGCAAGTGGAGCATAACGGATTATTCAAAGTCTGTAAAGGAAACTTTGGCGCGGTATAAAGCCGCCGTAAAGCAGATAAACGAAAAGAAAAATGAACGGAAGGGACTTCAAAATGAAAAGAAATCCACTTCCGTTTTTAATATCGCCGCACAGTGAGATTGACGGCAAACTGAATGATGAAATCAATGTGCAAGCTGCCCGTGAATATGCCCGCCGCCGTTGCAACCAAACTCAGACGAGAAATACAATGCGGCACGAACACAAGAGAAAAAACAATAGTTTACCGTTAAAAGAAAATTTAAATATTTTTTCAAGCTTGAACAAGAAACGGATTACGACACCTTGCTGTATTGCAGTTTTGCGTTAATCAGATTTTCGTCATGATTATACAACGAGGCAACTTTTCAATGTCCAAGTAATTCAGCACTAATTATGCTAAACCAACATTGTTATTTATTTGACCAATTTAAATATCTTGAATTTAATTAAATTTGACTTCTGACATTATTTTTTGAGGATATAAAGATGATACCAAATAATACGTTCTGTTTCTAATATCGGTGGAATCATAATTGAGAAATTGTTCAGAAGAGATAGGAACGGGTGCAATAAACGTTTTTTGTTCACCTTTTGAAAGTTTAATATACATTCCACAATCATTGTAATACATAACGAGCGGGTAATAAAATTGTAATGAAAAAGCACCTGATTCAATATGAAAAGCTGTTAAATCAACAGTTATTTCATCATCTGTTGTATTGGAAATTATAATTTTTATTAAGCCAAGATTCAAATCTTCACTTTTCAAATAGTCAGAATTTTCTTCCAAATATTCTGATAAATCATCATCATTCATAATGTCCATACGCGTAAGCATGTATGTATCTGTTATAGTGAATTTTGCATTTTGACAAACAAATGAATCGCCCATTTTATATACAACTTTTTCGTTTTGCGGATATTTTGAATTGATACTAAAAAACCTAATGACACCACATATACATAATACTGTTACAATAAGGAGCGTTACAATAACTTTTAAATTATTTTTCTTTCTCATAAAGACTATCTCTCCTGATGATTTTACCCTGCGCTAATTCTATAGTTTCGTCGCAAAGAGCGTTAATCTGATTTTTGTCATGACATGACAGCAACACAACTCTATCGGGAACTTTTGCGGACAAAATCATTTTTTTGACATTTTCACATGAAGCTTCATCCAACGCATTAAAAGGTTCATCTAAAACAAGTATTTGAGGGTCTTCCATCATCGCTGCTGCTATTCCAAGTTTTTGTTTCATACCAAGTGAATATTTTCGGAAACTCTTCTTTTCGTTTGGGTCAAGCCCTACCATTCTCATAGTATCCACTATTTTTTTATCGTCTATTTTCTTTTGTATTTGAGCGAGAATCTTCAAATTTTGAAAACCGGAGTACTCAGAAATGAACCCCGGATTTTCAATTAAAGCCCCAACACTATCAGGAAACGATATGTCTTTTCCTATGATTTTGTTATTTATTTTTACAAAACCACTGGTAGGTAAAATCAGTCCGCAAATTGCACGCATAAGCATAGTTTTCCCCGAACCGTTCTTACCTACAAAACCGTAAATTTTTCCTCCGGAAAGTGATAAATTTATATTTTCCAGTACAAGATTTTTTGATAACTTTTTTGTATAATTACAAATTTCTATATTCATAAATCTCTCCTACTTTAAATAATGTTTTTTCTTTTGATAATTGGCAAGCCTAAAAATAAACATATAACGATTATTAAAAAGGCAACCTCCAGTTCTGTATATATTGATATATTATTTATGGCGCAAAAATCAGTTCTTATCAACATTGAAAAGTTAAACGGCAAAAATTCGCTGCAATAAAACACAGATGTGGTCATAAGGCAGACTATCATCAAAAACGCGACAACAGGTCCAAATGTAATACTGATAATTGCATCAAATGTCATGTGACAAGTTGTAATCATCCAAGGTAACAGTACTGAGGAAATGAAAATTTCTGTCATACTTTTTCCATAAGTGCTTAGCTCCAAAAATTCTTCAGTTATTAAACTGTTTTGAGTTAATGAAAAATTACCGGAAAACAATGTAAAAGCTGTCGAAATTACAAAAAACAGTAAATAGTACAAAGTTGAAGAAACAACACACCAAACTATTTTACTCAACCACCATAAATATCGGGATTTTACCCGCAAAATAAAGGTATCGGCACTTGTCTGCAAATCGTTTGTAATGTATAATCCCACAAACAAATAAGGAAGTACATTAAAAGAAAACCACGTTATGGGAATATCTACACCCTTATTTGCCTCCGGATCAAAAGGGTCACATCCGGCAAAAACATTCATAAAAAAATCCAGAACACCGCAGTCTACAACCGAATTATAATCACTAAAATATAAGCTAATATTATGCCAATACACGAAATCAATAAATATGAACAGCAACGCAGCAAAAATAAAAAATTTACGATTATGTATGATTCCCTCTGTTATATCATGCGAAAGCAAACGAAAAAAAAGACGAACTTTCAATTTAAAAAATCCTTTCTTTTCATGAACAATAAATTTAGTACGAATACTATAATTGTCCCAAAAATCAAGAGCCAAAAGTCAATATTCCAATCACCATCAAATGAAACTGCAATACATGTTGTGACCGTCACTAAGAACGGAAATACTTTGTTTATTATACAGCCAAAAGCACATATTAATTCAGAAAAAAATATTGTAGGAATTAAAAGACATACAAAAGTTTTCATCACTACTTTTGCAAAGCCTACATTGCTTATGCATCCTTCACACAGATAATAATAGCTTTCATATGAATTCCAATTAATTACTGTTCGTGAAAAAAATCTCGACATACCAAGAACTGCGACGAGGAATAAAATGCAAAAAGCCACAGAAAAAGCAAGAACTTTCAAACTATTTCTGACAACCAATGTATTTCTAAATCTAAAGCGAATATAGGCATTTGTAAAGTTACTGTTTTTTTCGGAAAATATCGTTGAAAGTAATGCGGCGGTTGGTACAAAAAAGATAGTTGTCGTGTGACCCCCGGCGGCTTCCACAAAATCTGCCATACATATGTTGTCTGTTATATCCATCATATTTTTTTTTAAAAAAGCAAAAAAGTAAAACAATACAAAACTGCAGAGTAAACAGAAAACAACCAAATATTTAAAATATGTCATTGCAACAAAAGTTTTTCTACACGCTTTAAAAAACATCTTTTTTCGCTCCAATAAAATAATACGGAAAAAATGAAAGGCAAAAGAAAATCAAAAATAAAATTGTTACAGAAAAGGTAGTCCCACTTTCACTTGTAGTCGTGACAAGATTTCTGATACTGTAGGCATCAAATCCCAACATTTCAAGACAAAATGATGAAAAAATGTAAATGAAAAAAGGAAAAACAAAAGTCACAAATTTTCTGTTTAAAAAGAATGTAATAAACAATGACAAACTTGCTGTTACTCCCGAAAACAAAAATGTGATAAAAATATATATCGATGTATATAATAACGGTTGCACATAAAATAAATCAGCCCACTTATACGCAGGATATATGTTAGTAAATGTATAAGATGCTTCAGGAAGCATTGTCGGTAAAAATATTGAAGAAATGAGAAAACTAAGAACCATTGGAATAGCAACCACGCAACCACCACTTACGAAAACAGCTATGTATTTTGCCACAAGATAATATTTTTTCTTGGCACGAACGCACACATTCCTTGCATATCCCCTGTTTATATCATCATAAAAGGAACTACCAAATGGCAAAGTGGCGAGAATTGGAATAGCCATATAAAAAATGTTTTGCTGAAGATAGATATTATGACTGCCAATCCAGTTTGTATATGAAATTTCAAAAAATCCCATTAAATTTTCATCATTTAAAAATTCAGAATTCAACTGCACACAGTATGGTATTCTTTCAATCGAATACCATGTTACCAATGCTAATGAAATTAGCAAAGAAATTAAAAACAGCCTGTTTTTAAAACTTCTTTTCAGTTCGAATTTAATCATTCTTTGCATTTTATCATTCTCCATTTATTATTTTTCGGATTTGATGACTTGCATAGTTCCTTCTCCTAAAGGATTGCCTGAGAGCACTGTCATCAAATAAAGTTGGTCTTTGTACTCATTAAGTTGTTTGTCCTCAGCAACATATGCTACATTAACATTCAATTTTTTACCGGGTTCAAGTTTTTCTACAAAATAATTTTTTGAAGTCTTTTTCTCACTTGAATTAAAACTTCGTGCTTCGTTATATCCACCGTCTGTACCAAAATGCAAAAGTAAGCTGTTCAATGATACCTCCACATTTTCATTTCCTTTATTCATCATTGTAATGTTAAGCACTACATATGAATATTCATTTGTAATATTTCCTTGGCTATCTTTAATTTCATCCCAGTCCTCAAATGTGTCAAATTCGGGAAGTTCAGCCTTATTTTTTGAAATGCTGATATTATTTAATTTAACATAAATGCTTGTTCTATCGTCGTACATAGTATCGTATTCAGCACCTTCCTCAAGCAGAACACAACTTTTCGATTCAACTGCTGAATTTTCTGTGGAAGAAATAGAACTTTCATTTGCGACCTGTGTGTTTTTTGCATCAGCATTAGTGTATATATCGTTGATGTCAATAATATCATTTTTTATCAAGTATAAGATGGAAACTATTATAGATGAAGCACAGATGATAATCAAAATAATTACGGTTGTTATTTTTTTATTCAATATATAAACACCTCTATAAGCAACTCCCTACCGCAGTCTAAAAGTCATGCTCTGCGCGCATATATAAAGTCAAAACTTCATTAAAAGGCACAGAGCATAACTTACAAAGCCACAAATATTTTATATGCTGTCAGGACTCCATGCTATGTGGTAACTCACAGCTTCCTTATTCATAATGTAGCCCAAAGTAGCATATTTATAGCCGTCTTCTTTAACATAGTTAGGCAAATAATAATATGTACCCTTTGGTAAATTTTTCATATTCTTAGTTGCCCCATTATAGCTCCATGAACCGTAATATCTGTCTACAGTTTTTACGGAGGAAGTATTCTTATTATTTGTACGCTGAACCCAAGCACTCAGAGAACCTCCTGATGTGCTCTTGTTTTCGCACCAAACAGATGTATAATCTTTCTTCTCACGCCAAATAGATCTGCACGGAGTACCTCCGTTGTTACTTCTCGCACTAATGTTGATAATTGTATCTGAAACATTACCGGCAGAGAATACTGAAAAAGTAAGAGCAGACATCAAAGAAAGAACGACCATACCCAACACAATCATCTTTTTTAGTTTCTTCATCTTTTATCTCCTGTTAATAAAAAATTAAAAGTTTTCAAGATTTGAAATATTAAAACACCGGACTCACTTCATCTCCATTATAGAATATAGTGGTTCAGTTGTCAAGACAAAAAGTCTAATCATTTTATAGTGAACTGAACCACTATAGTAGAAGTGGTCTATCATAATATTTATTATCCTGTTTGATAGGTTTTGGAGCAACTACAACCTGTTTACCTGTGATTGTTTCCACCACTTCAATAAAGCTATAACCTTTAACCTCAATTAGATAATTGAGAGCTGTTGTACCTCCAATCCCACGAGAAAACCACATCCATTTTCCGTTTGAAATTTTCAAGCTATCGTGTGTTCGTGTGGTGTAATTGTTCTTATCAAGTCTTACAAGTTCGTGTGGCTCAAAGTTTTTAAGAATGGTTAGCAAGTTCATTTTCTTTGCTTCAAGCACTACTTTAGGGTCTATATATGGCACTTATTCATACCTGGACTGATATAATAAAAGTGCAGTGGAAAAAGCCCAAAAATCTGATAGAATAGAATAAAAAATGAAAGGAAAAAAAGAAATGAATTACAGTAAAGAATTTAAAATAGAAGCGCTGAAGCTATCAGATGAAATAGGTGTGAAAAAGGCTGCACAACAGCTTGGAATACAGTATTACACACTAGCCGATTGGAGAAAGAATCGCAAAGCAAAGGCTAACAAAGTAAAATCAGAAATGAGTGACGAAGAAGTACGCAGAAGAAATCTTGAACTGGAAAAAGAAAATGCAGAACTGAAAAGAGCAAATGACATATTAAAGGACGCACTTGGTTTTTTCGCAAAAGACCGGAAGAAGTAAAAGCCAATCAGCTATATCCATTTATTCGGAATAACAAGAAAAAATATCCTGTAAATGCGATGTGTAAGGTGCTAAAGGTCAGTGAATCAGGCTATTACAGATGGTTGAAAAATGGCAGTAAGCCAAGATCGTGGCAACTGCTTCTGGTCGAAATAAATAAGATATTCGCAGAACATCCCGATAACGATAATTACGGCGTAGAGCGTGTAAAGACCGCACTTGGACTCAAGGGAATAAAAGCAAGCAAAAGCAAAATTTATCGTGCAATGAAAGCCGGCGGACTTATTCACAGGTGCAGAAAATCTCACGGAATAACAAAGGCAGACACAGAAACGCAAGACAGAGAAAATCTGATAAAACGTGATTTTTCTGCCGATAAGCCGCTCTCAAAGTTGCTGACAGACATAACGGAAGTAATGTGTTCATACGGAAAGCTGTATGTTTCAGCAATCCTCGACTGCTTTAACGGAGAAATTCTTGCACTTGAAATGAGAGATAATATGAAAAAAGAGCTTTGTATAGATACCTTGAAGCAATTAAAGTCTAAATACGGAGATATAAGCGGAGCAATATTCTACAGCGACAGAGGCTGTCAGTACACAAGCTATGCATTTAAAACAGTGCACCATTTCTGGTTTATGGATTCTGCCTTAAAATCTTGATGGAGCTTATTTTCAAATACTTTGTGAGGAGCGCCATATTCATAGTTTGGCTTGCGTTTTCTTGTAATTGAAAATAACTGAAGCTCTGTATTCATGTACTTATGGACAGTTACACAACTGATGCTGTATCCCTTGCGAAGAAGATAAGCGTGCACAGTTCTGTAACCATCAGTGCCGTTGTGAGAGTGATAGATGTCCACAATTTCATGCTTGATTTTTTCCTTACGCTTATGATATTCAGATTTCCTATTCTTCAAAAAATTATAATAAGCATTTGGTAGGATGCTCAGTCTTTTCAATAACCAACGGACACCGTATTTGTGCCCATACTGCTGAATAAATCGATAAGCCACTAATCGATTTCCTTCGCAAAGAATGCCGCCGCTTTTTTTAGAAAGTCATTTTCCTTTTGGAGTTCTGCCAGCTGTCTTTTCAGTTTAAGGTTCTCCTTCATGAAATCATAATCTGCTTTGGCTTCTTCATTTGTTTGGCATTCTTCACGGAACTGTTTTACCCAAATAGATATACTTGCCTTGGATACGCCATATTCGGCAGCAAGACCTTTGAGGGTTCGTCCCTCTTCAAGATGAAGACGTACAATCTTCTTTTTGAATTCCGGTTCATATTGTTTACTCATTTGTAACATACCTCGTTTCCTCCTAAGATTATATCTTATTAGGTCGGTGTGTTACAACTACAGTTTAGCACCTCAGTTTTTAACTGTTATAATGGAAACATGGGTGCTACCATAACAGTAGGCGGTTAATTTTTCTGCAGAGGCATACAAAGTACTAATGGCACTCGTTTTGCAACAACCGAAGTAAAATGAAGAATTGTATCCCTCTGATTATATAAGAATCTATCGAAAAATATTAAACCATGCGTATTATGGACTTCATCACAGCCGTGAGCTTCGGCTTAATCTGCTTTCGTATCGGATATACATTCGGCAAAGATAATAATAAATCACAAAATAACCGCTCTACTGTTAGGTTCTCATTGAGTGGAAAACACACTCTCTTTTCACTTTCTCAGTTAGAGGTCGAGATATACCTGTTGTTAAGTCTTAATGACTTATATATAGTATATACTAATTTGACATAATTTGCAACTACATTTTATATAATTTAAGTTTTTCAATATTCAAATTGTGATATTTATTCGTCAATCAAAATCTAAAACAAAAAGTGTGACACTGTTGATCTTTTTCATATCAGTCAATCAAATTTGCTATTTTATTTCTTTCATCAACTTCGACTCTTTTTCTGATTGAAACATGACAACATTCTCAAAACCACAAATGCCACAATACTGATCCCAATGAAAAACATCAATGCCAGATGGACCATCTGTTTTTCTGTTGCTCCCATTCTTCTCAGACAAATGCTGTAAATCACTGCGAAGATTCCTGCACAGATCACGCTGGTAAGGCAGTCTCTCCAGATTGTCTCCCGCTTGGATAATCCTTTCTCCCAGATCCCATTATGTACCATGATAACGG
>ENA-OPXC01000441-OPXC01000441.1-human-gut-metagenome-genome-assembly--contig:-NODE-441-length-37725-cov-4.563844_pt1 | contig 37725 bp, 29 predicted proteins | sample MGYA00241512_ERZ502016 | MGnify/ENA primary metagenome ERZ502016 (study PRJEB25962, sample SAMEA2043043) | human gut metagenome | biome: human gut; feature: human-associated habitat; material: faeces...
GCCTCTGGACTCCGCAAGGGAGTTCCTCCCTTGACCCTTCCGCGCGATTGAGTTGCGCACATTTGCATACAGTGTCCGCGTGTTTATCCGGCGAACCTACGGTTCGGATTAGATGCTCCGGTGTAAACTTCCGACGCAAATCAAGCCGCATAAAAAATTCCCCCTCGCCTGTATTAACACAGCACGAGGGGGAATATACATATTGATGCAATCACTTGTTGTCCACAATGATTTCCTTCAAATCATTCACCACGCTCGCCATCGACGGGTCGTTCTTGATGGCGTTGGCAATCTGGTTGCAGCCATGCAGCACCGTCGTGTGGTCGCGGTTGCCGAACACCTGCCCAATCTGCGGCAGGGAGAGGTTCGTCAGGTCGCGCGTGATGTACATCGCAATCTGGCGCGGAACAGCAATTTCGCGGCGGCGCGTGGGACGAATCAGGTCATCCACCGTGATGGAGTAGTAGTTCGCCACCGCCTGCATGATAACCTGCGCCGTCACTTCCTTGCGCACCTTCTTGGCGAAAATGTCGTGCAGCGCCTCTTCGCACAGCTGCACGGTAATCGGGCGATTCGTCAGCTGCGCATAGGCGACAAGGCGGGTCAGGCTGCCTTCCAGTTCACGGATGTTGGATTCGACGCGCGTCGCAATGGCCTCATACACGCCTTCATCCATCGTGATGTTTTCCTGCCGTGCCTTTTCACGCAGGATGGCGATTCGGGTTTCCACGTCCGGTTTCTTGATATCGCAGGTCAGCCCCCACGCAAAGCGGCTCTTCAGGCGATCCTCAAGGCGGGCAATTTCCTGCGGCGGACGGTCGGATGTGAGGATAATCTGCTTCCCGGCGGTATGCAGGGTGTTGAAGGTGTGGAAGAATTCTTCCTGTGTGGATTCTTTGCCGGCGATGAACTGAATATCGTCCACCATCAGCACATCAACGCTGCGGAAGCGGTTGCGGAACTGAATGTTCCGCCCCTGCTGGATAGCGGAAATCAACTCGTTGGTGAAGGTTTCACCGGGGATATAGAGGATGCGTTTGCTGGGGTCATGCTCGCGGATGAAGTTGCCGACAGCGTGCATGAGGTGTGTTTTGCCAAGGCCTACACCGCCGTAGATAAACAGCGGGTTGTAGGAATGAGCCGGGTCAGTGGCGACGGACAGCGCGGCGGCATGGGCAAAACGGTTGCCGCTGCCGACGACGAACGTCTCGAAGGTGTACTTCGGGTTCAGGGCGACCGAGCTTTCCAGCACCGTCTCCTGCTCCTCCACCGCCTTCTGCTTCAGCTGCGGACGCGCCTCGATTTCCTCCTGCGTCAGGATTTCCACATCCATCTGATGGCCAGCCACCTGGCTGAGCGCACGGACAATCGTCGAATACCACTGGTTGGTAATCAGCAGCTTCAGATTGTCCATCACCACGCGAAGCACAAGCGTATCGCCGTCAAGCAGCGCCGGAACGAGGTTGTTGCTGCCCAGCAGAGAATTGTACACTACGGCGTTGACTTCCGCGCGAAGCACCTCGCGTGTCTTTGACCACAGCTCTTCCATGTCCATCAGGGGATTCCTCCGTATTCTTTGCGCGGACGCATTGTCCGACCGGCTTTTTTGTCCGCGTTGGGGACGCAAGGGGGCGAAAAAGGCGCACGACCGACCTGCGGCCGTGAGCCTGTGATGCTTTTGCATTCATGTCCATTCGCATCCTTTTGTATCATACCACAGGTTCGCCAAAATCGCAAGCATTCCGATTCCGTCATTTTTGTGCATGACCCATGCCGTTTTGCAGCCCGGCGGAACAAAATCTTGTGGAAAGAAGCTATGTTCTCCACAAGTTCCTGTGGATAATTTCATGCGGCGGCGTATTTTATGCTGAATCCTGCATATTTTTCTGGGAATTACCGCCCGAAAAAAAGTGCAAAAAAAGTTTGGAAACAAGGGATTTTGCCTTTGGATGTCGAAATGAAAAGGGCGGGGATTCTGCATCTCCCCCAAAGGAGGACAGGCTATGGCGATTGCAATTCCGCTTGACCGGGTGCAGCAGGTGCTGGCGATACGAATCGGGACAGCGCTGGCGCATTCCGGGGTCGGAACACATGCGGCAGAACGGCTACGGCACTACCGCGTGGGCGACGACCTTTCCGCCTTGTGCGAAGCGCTTCGCGATGGCTTGTTCCGCGATTTATACGCCATTCTCGGCCCGCAGATGCGCGTTTCCATGCCGGACGGACGAACCCGCCGCTTCCGCATGGAGGAGTTTCCCCTGCTGGCGGATGAGCTGCTTGCCGTCCTCTTTGAATCCCTCGGCACAACCGGAATGCCGAAGGACACGCTGATGGCGTTCGCCATGACCTCCGGCAGCCTGTGCGCTATGCGGACGCTGATGCAATTTTACCCGCTGTCATCGGCGGAAAAAGCGCTGCTGGAGCGAATCCTTCGGGAAAATGCGCCGCAGGCAGCCACTGCATCCCCCAATCAACCACTGTTTTAGGAAGGAATCATCATCACATGAAAACCAAAAAGCTGCTTGCAGCCCTTTTGACGCTGCTCATCTTCCTCTCCCCCACCTTCGCGGCGGCGGAAACCGTCGTCACGTCGTTCTATCCCATCTACCTCTTCGCCCTCAACCTCACGCAGGGCATCGACGGCATCACCATCCGCAACCTCGCCGCGCCGAACACCGGCTGTCTGCATGATTATCAGCTTTCCACCGGCGATATGAAGGTGCTGAACAAGGCGGATGTATTCCTCATCAACGGCGCGGGCATGGAAAGCTACCTCACCCGCGTGATGGACACGTTCCCGAAGCTGCCCGTGGTGGATGCGTCCACCGGCATCACGCTGCTGACCGAGGACGGCATGGACGAGTATGTGGACGACCATGACCATGACCACGAGGAGGAAGACGCCGACGACCACGGGCATCACCACGCGGGCGAAGCGAACGCCCATATCTGGCTTGATGCGCAGAATGCCATCCAGATGGTGGACAACCTTGCGGACGGGCTTATCAGCGCCATGCCGCAGTATGAAGCGCAGATTGAGCAAAACCGCGCGGATTATGTGTCGCGCTTGACGGCGCTGGATGAGGAGCTGAAAGAGACGCTTGCAGCCGTGCCGAACAAGAACATCGTCACCTTCCATGAGGCATTCCCGTATTTTGCGCGGGCGTATGGCTTGACAGTCGCCGCCGTCGTCAACCACGAGCCGGGCGACGCGCTGTCCCCCGCGCAATTGGCGGAGCTGGTGCGCACTATCCGTGAGCTGAACAATCCGCCGCTGTTCACCGAGCCGCAGTACGATGATATGGCGGCGCAGACGATTTCCCGCGAGACGGGCGCGCCGATTTACACGCTTGACCCCGTTGTGACCGGCCCGGAAACCGACGTGCCGCTGACCTACTATGAGGATCGGATGCGCGAGAACATGCAGACGCTCTTGGTCGCGCTGACCCCTGCGGAAGGAGAATAACCATGCACTTTCTGATTGTGAACGATGACGGCATCAACAGCCCGTTTCTGCCGATTCTGACGCAGGCGGTCAAGCGTGCCGGGCATCGGGTGACGGTCTGCGTGCCAGCGACGCAGCAGAGCGCAAAGGCACATGCATTCAGCATCGAGCTGCCGATTCTGGCGGAGAAGCGCGAAGTGCCCGATGCGGATGAAGCATGGGCAATTTTCGGTACGCCGGTGGACAGCTGCCGCATCGGAGCAATGAACCTTGCGCCGGACGCGGACGCCGTCATCAGCGGCATCAATTTGGGCTACAACGTCGGCATGTCGGTGTATGTGTCCGGAACCGTCGGTGCGGCACGGGAAGCGACATTCCTGCGCAAGCCGGGCATTGCCGTCTCCGCCGAGAAGCAGACGCCGCACGACACGCTGGCGTACCTGTCCGACTGGGCCGTAGAGATGGCGGAGAAGCTGGTCACGCGCGGCGCGCCGGAACTGACGGTATGCAACCTGAACGCGCCGCCGATTCCCCGTGCGGAGCTGAAAAGTCAGGTGCTGTGCCCGCTGAACCGCGCCGCCTACCGCGACAGCTACGAGCAGCGCATCAGTCCGCGCAAGCAGACGTACTTCTGGCTCTCCCCAACGAAGCAGGATCCGCCGCTGCCGGGCAGTGACCAGGCGTACCTCGATGCTGGGCATCCGACGTGCACGTTCCTGACGATTGATGGGCAGTCGCAGGAAGAATTTGCGGACTGGCTGAAATAATATCATGACAATTGAAACCCCATACAGGGCATTTGCGCACCCTGTATGGGGTTTTTTATATATAGTTGGATTACCTTCTACGCTTCGGGCGGTGCGTTCCAATCAGCAGGAACGCCATCACGCCTGCCGCAATGCCGCCATACAGCTTGAGTTCGTGGCTCCAGCCGTATCCGGCAATCACCGCTTTCGCCTGCAGGCGCTGACCGAAGTTCAGCTCCTGCCCCAGCAAATCGGACAGGGAAACATGCCCTAATCCCGGCAAATCAACGCCGCCATCAATCAGGGCATTCAGCGAGAAGTTAAATTCACCGACACCGGGCAGGTTGCCATCCATATGAATCGCCATCGCGTCCTTCACCGTGTCAGGGTCAATGTCGTGACCCACGGCGGTGCGGAAAACGGGGTTCAGCACGCGGTAGTAGTCGCTGGTTTCAAACGTATCAGCGGCATAGAAGCCCAGCGCACACGCCAGCACACCCAGAATCAGGATAAGCGCAAATAGTTTTCTCATTTGCTTTATTCCTTATCTGTTGGGCATGTTATAGCGGGACATGAAGTCCTTCTTGATGGCTTCCAGCTTCGCCTGATCCTGCGCGCGCTGCGTGCGGGCGCTCTCCTGAATCTTCTTTGTCTCGTCCAGCCCCGTCATAATGGTGCGCCAAGTGGTTTCCAGCGTATCCGCCTTGATAGAACTGCCAGAGGCAAGGCGCGTGGTGATTTTCGCCTGCTCCACCGTGTTGCGGGCGTTCTTCAGCAGCATTTCGTTCGTCCGCTCATCCAGTGCGGAAATAGCATCCGCCTGAATCTTCTGCCGCTTGAGCATAATCGCCTGCGCAAGCGCCTGCTTAAAGACAGGCAGCGTGACGATAAACGCCGAGTTAATCTTGCGGACAAGGTTCATGTTGCTGAACTGGATGGTCTTAATCATGGGGATGGACTGCAAAGCGACGCTCTCGGCCGTGCGCAGGTCCTGCGTGCGCTGCTCCAGCATCGCCAGCGCCTGCTGAAGCGACTGCAATTCAAACGTGATGGACTGGTCGCCCGTTGCTTCCATCTGCTGCTGAAGCTGGGTCATGTAATTCTGAATTTCCTGACAGCCCTGATCGCCCGCGACAATGTACTTCTCCAGCTCGTGGAAGTAGCCCACGTTGGCTTGGAACATCGTCTCCAGCTTTTGATTCGACTGCTTGATTTCCCCCTCATACTGCTTCAGCTGGACGTAGATTTTGTCCACTTCGTTGCCCATCGTGTTGTATTTCGCCAGAATCTTGTCCAGCTGCTTGCGCAGGTTGCCGAACAGCTTGCCAAACAGCGACGGGTTTTCACGAATCTCGTTGATATCAAACTGATCCATGATTTTCGCCAGCGAATTGAGCATCTTGCTGGATTCATCCAGCTGGCTCATGTTCATGCTGCGCAGGACAACATCCGATGCCTTGGAGATTTCTTCCGCCGAGTGGCTGCCGAAGGTAACAATCGTGTTCAAGTCGTTGACGTCGATGCCGGCGGTCAGCGACTCGATTTCAGGCGAATGGGCAAGCTGCTTCTGCGTCGCCTGCTGATCCGCAATGATGTCGTAGGGCTGCACTTCCATCAGCGCCGTTTCCGGCTTGGCAGCGACGGCCGTGGTCGGTGCGCCTGCGGGACGGTTGAAATTCATTGCCATTGTCAGTTACCTCTTTTCAGTATGTTTTCAAGCCACGAACGTTTGACTGGGGTCAGTGCGTTAAAATCCGGCACTTGCAAATCGTAGACGTATTCGCCGATTTGGTGCTCCACCGGATAATTCCCATTGAGGTAGCGCTCAATCGTCTGATACCCGGTCGGGACAAAGAGCGCAATGTCAAAGCCCACCAGATTCAGGAATGTCATCAGGATTGCATCCTCCAGCGAACACGGCTGTTCGCCCGTACACAGCACCACCATCTTGGGATTCTTCTTCGTAAAATCGAAACTTTGCAGCCGCCGGACGATATCGCGATTCATGTTCAGCACCGTCGCCAGCACCGTGTATTCCGTGCCGTTGGTGAACGTGCCTTTGATTATCCGCTCATCCAGCATCAGCTGCACCTTGTCAAACATATGCTCCTGCAGTTCTTCGCGCAGCAGAGCGAACGGATATTGGCGGTCTGCCTTGATTTCCTCGCGCTTCAGCCTGCCGTTTCGCAGCGTTTTCACCGCCAGCGGCTGAAACTGGTTGGCTGCGCCGGTTACAACATAGGGCAGCGAGGGAATCAGCATCGTGTCATCTCCCAGCAGAAGTTTGATTTTCTGCCAGTATGCCTCCACCTTGCCATCCTCCACGCCGGAAACCTTTGCATACACCACGGGCATGTTGACCACTTGATTCACCGTGCTGAAATTCGCGCGGTATTTGAGTTCCTGACTCCAGAGGATGAACACCTCGTCGTAGGTGGTTTGCAGCGTAATCGCGTCCGCCCGCGAGAACTGCCGATTGCGGTAAATGCCCGAATCGGTGTAGAGAATCGACGTTAAGTCCTGCTCAGCGTTCGAGGCCATTGTGCGCATCTGCACGCTGCCGCCGTCACGCGGGAATTTCGGCACGGGCATGGAGTCCTTGCCCGTCAATTCCAGCAGCTGGTCGCTCTGCACGGTGCACGGGCGGCTCAAATCGCACGCGAGAATCAGAATATCCACAGGGAGCTGGGCAAGGTACTGCACAAACAGCGCGTCATGCTGATTTCTGCACCCGCCCATCAGCACAAAGCACGGAATTTCGCTGCCCTTGTAGCCCTGAAACAGCGCCGCCTGATACTGCCGAATCCAGCAAAGCAGATACACGGCGGAAATCAGGAGGCGATTCAGGTTCGGTTCGGCTTTTGCCGCCGCCATCATCGTCCGGACGAACGCCTGCTGCATCAGCCGCTGCAGCTCCACATTCGCACACGCGGGCAGATTCCCGGCAATGTCGATTATCAGCTCCTCCTGCGAGCGGTACGGGTGACGGCGGATTTGCGCCGCTTCCTCCGGGCCGGGCAGGGATAATCCGTCGTCGACAATGGCGATTCTGCGCCCCGTGCTGCGGAACTTCTGGTAGAACTGGAACAGGTCGCTGATGTACGTCTGCTTATCCGGCACGCCTTTTAAGCGGATGAACGCATGGTAGAACAGGCGGAAGTCGTCGCCGCGTTCCGCAATGGGGGTCAGGATTTCCTCATAGGATGCTTCCTTCATCCACGCATTCGTGCACGCCATCCGCGACGGCTTCGGGAAGTATGTTTCAGGGTCGCGCCGCTGCGGCACAGCGGGTGACGTTGTCCGCATCGGCTGGTTCGGCGCTATCGCCGGACGCGGCACAGCGGGGGCCGGCTGGCGCATCGGCTGCGCGGATGTCACCGGGCGCGGCGCAGGCTGCGACGGCTGGCGCATGTTTCCCGCCGCTGCCGCCGCCATTTCCTTGCGGAACTGCTTGAGTGTGAAATCCTTCGCGAAGGGCATCCCCTGCACGCTTAGCAGCTGCGACCATGCCGAGGCTGCATCCTGCTTCAAGTACGCCGCGTCGCCCTGCGGCTCCAGCAGCAGTATGTCCGTCCCCATCATCGACAAAATGCGCAGGAGAATCAGCTCATGCGCCGTAACCGCATTGCATTCATAGAGAATACGGGGCGGATTGTCGTCGCCCAGAAAGGGCATCAGGCGCTCGAATTTGTAGTACAGCCAGCACATCACCTTCATGTAGATGTTCCGGATGATGCTGTCCGTTTTTCCCTTCCGCTTCAATTCATCCATCTGGTCGCACATTGCTTCGGCAAACGAAACGCGATTTGCCTGACTCATGCGCGGCATCCACTTCTGCAGCGCTTGGGTAATGAAGGCCGGATTCGGTTCAAACGCGCTGCCCAGCATTTCCGTCAGGTAACTCAGCTGCCGCTCATCCGGATTGCCGATTTGCCCCTCAATGATAACACCCTTTGCGCGCGCCGCTTCGTGGTAGCGCCAGAGGAAATCCTTGATTTCCGGGCTCCATTGGCACAGGCGCACAAAGTATACCCCCGGCGCATTTCCCCTTTGGCGCATGGGCAGGAGCAAATCAGAAAGGTTGCTTGCGTTGATTCTGTTAGCCATGGCTGCCTCGTTCATAACGGCTCATTTTATACTTGTTCATCACAAATCCCAGCACCGAGCCGATCATGCCGCCCACGATATGCGCCATCTGCGAGATGTTATCCGCCGTGAAAAGCCCTTGATACGCCTGCTGCCCGATGTAAATCGCAGCGACAAGAATGAACGAAAGCGGAATCGTATGCTCTTCCGTGATGGTAATGGATGAGAGCAGAATCATCGCGAACACGATGCCGCTCGCCCCCAGCAGGCGAATGTTCGGGAAGAAAATCAGGTTCGCAAGCCCCGTCGCCAGTGCCGTCACCAGCATGATGAACACCATGTTGGACGTGCCGTACTTTTCCTCCAGCATCGGCCCCAGAATCAGGATATACATCATGTTGCCCATCAGGTGATTCCAGTTTGCGTGGCCAAAGACGTGGCAGACGCATCGCAGATACGCCAGCGGATCGAGAAACGAGGAACGATAGACGCTGAACACAGCCCGATTGCTTGCCCCTTTTGTCAGGACATTCAGCAGCTGCACCGCAAAGCAAATCAGGACAAAGGACAAGATAGCAGGGGCGTTGTAACTAATCCGAAGGCGTTTGCTGTTCTTCATGCTCCTATTTTCCTCCGCAGACGCGCTGTATTTTGAAAAAAAGAGGAGGAAACGGGGTACGTCTCTTCCTCTGTCAGGCTATTTCCGCACCGTTATACATTCACGCCGAAGTTGATGCAGAGTGCTTCGAGTCCGCCCTGGAAGCCGCTGCCGATGGCATTGAACTTCCATTCACCGTTGTGGCGGTAGATTTCCGCAACAACAATCGCCGTTTCAATGGAGAAATCCTCCTCCAAATCGTAGCGAATCAGCTCCATACCCGTGGATTCATCCACAACGCGGACGTACGCATTGCTGACCTGTCCGAAGTTCTGGCGGCGCTCGGCGGCGTCGTAGATGGTCACGGTGAAGTCAATCTTCTCCACGTTCGCTGGAACCGTGGCAAGGTCAACGAAAATCGTCTCGTCGTCGCCCTCCCCAGCGCCGGTTCTGTTGTCGCCGCCGTACCGTACCGCGCCGGATGGATCAGCTGGATTGCTGTAAAACACGAAGTTCGAATCGTTCGCAACCTTGCCATTCGCGCCCAGCAGAAATGCAGAGGCATCCAAGTCAAAGTCATGTCCGCCGTCGTAGCGGTTCACGTCCCAGCCCAAGCCGACCATGATTTTGCTCAAGCCGGGGTTGCCCTTCGTCAAATCAACCTTCTGACCCTTCTTCAAATTCACTGCCATGATAGTTCCTCCTTTTTATCGTCCGATGTCAGACCTTCTCTTTCAAGCAGCGCGCCGTTCACCGGAGAACATCATTCTACTTTCATTATACACCTTTATTTCCATTTTTTCAAGCAATTCAACAGATATTCCGAAAAAGAACGACGCAAAAAACGGGCAGGCGTGTGTGCCTGCCCGCTATTAGGGTTACTTGTAGTCGCGATAACGGTAGTACGTCACCTGACGGCTCTTCTGCTCCGTGGTGGTCGTCTGATTCCACCACCAGTCCGCATAGCGCGTGTGGCCGCCCGACTCACCATTCGTTGCCAGCGGCTCATAGGTCGTCTTGTACTGCCATTCGCCAGTGCCGGCCTTGTAATTTTCGCCCGTATACTGTGCATAGGAGTAATACCACATGTTGTAGCCCGTGTTGTAGTACTTCCAGCGATTGTAGTGGTAGACCGTCACCGAGTAGTACTCGGTTTCCACCTTTGTTTCCACCTGACGGGTGCTGCTCGCGCTGACCGGGTTCGTCGACCAGCTGCTCCAGCTGCCCCATGCCTTGGGCGGCTGTGTCACAGGCGCAGGCGTTACAGGCACAGGCGTCACAGGCTTAGGCGTCACGGGCTTAGGCGTTACAGGCTTAGGCGTTACAGGCTTAGGCGTTACAGGCTTAGGCGTTACAGACTTAGGCGTGGGGGTAGAATTTTGCAGCGTCGTCACGCTGATTTCGTTCGACGTACCGCTCGCCGATTGCGCCACGATGCGGTATGTGTACTTCGTGCCTGCCTTCGCGCTGTTGTCCGTGTAGCTCTTGCTGCTGATGGTTGCCAACGTCGTCCACGAGCTGCTGCTGCCGCCCTTGCGCTGCACTTCGTACGTCACGCCGGACGTACCGCACGTCCACGAGAGGTCAACGGAGTTGATGCCCGCGCGGTTCAGCTGGAGGCCGATGGAGACGGAGGGCTTGGGTGTTGCAGTCGGCTTCGCGGTTGACTTGGGCGTAGCGGTGGGCTTCGGGACATTCACAGAGAGTTCGTTCGAGTTCTGTCCCGACACAACAACGCGGTAGCGGTACGACTGCCCCGACGTGATTGACCAGTCAGTAAAGTAATATGTGTCATACACATAATCTTCAACAACCGTGAACCACGTGCTGTTTCCGCCGTCCTGACGCTGCAATTTGAACGCCGCGCCGTACTTGCTGCACTGCCATCCCAGCGACACATAGTCGGTTGTCACGTCATCCTTCCACAGACTAATCGTGATTTTCGGCGTAGGAGTCGCAGTGGGCTTCGGGATGGGCGTTGCGGTGGGTTTCGGCGTTGCCGTCGGCTGAATCTGCGCATCAACTACATTCGACACGAGGTTAAGTTCCCCGGCAATCACACGGTAACGGTATTTTTCGCCCCACGTCAAGCCAGAGTCGCTATCGCTGTTCGAAACTCCCGAGCGTACGACACTGACCGTCTCCCACTCAGTGCTCCTGCTGTTTTGGCGCTGCAGCGTGCACATGATGTCCTGTTGGCTGCACACCCATGTCAGGTCAACTCGATTCTCCGCAATCCTATCAATTTGCAGCGTAATCGTCGGCTTGGGAGTAGGCGTAGGCGCAGGAGTGGGCGTAGGCGCAGGAGTGGGCGTAGGCGTGGGCAGATTGTTCAGCATCTGCTCCGCGCCGGGATAATCCAGATTCTTCAGCTTTTCCAGCTTTTCGCGCGCATCCGAATCTTTTCCCTCAATAATCAGATTAACCGCGTCCGAATACATTCTATCTTTAATTGCCGCTACGCGCTTCGTTGCATCCGCTTTAGCAAGGCACGCTTCGTAAGCTGCAATCGCTTTCTCATCGTGTCCCATGTATTCTTCTTCGCGTCCCTGCAAGTAACTTTCCAGTTCATCGACTGTGAACAGCGGCGTATTGACACCACTGCCGTCAAGAAATGCTGCCTCGAAATTGTCCTTCAGCAGTTTCAGTGCACGCATATTCTGTCTTGCGTCCACAAATTCTTGGCTTTCAATTTTCATCAGTACGTTGCAGTAGACCTCTATTGCTTTTTTCGCCGGGCCGCCGCTGGTTTTCTCCAATTTGGCAAGGCACCCTCGCAGTATGTTTGTATTCTGGGTTATTTCTGCTTCATCTTTTACACTGTCCATGTTGCCAATGTATTCTTCCAGCTGACCTTGAATCTCTTTCAGTTCAGAGCTCAATTCCTCATCCGCCAAAGCGGGTACGGCGGGCACGGCCGCCATCAGCAGCACGATGCCCAGTAGCAATGCCAAGATTCGTTTCATCGTCAAGTTCCACCTTTCTTTTCGTTTTTATTTGAGATCACGGTAACGGTAATACGTCACCTGATAGCTCTCCTGCTTGTAGCTGATTGACTCATTCCACCAGCCGCCGTTGTACTGCTGACGGCCGTCAATCTGGTTGACCTTCGCCAGCGGCTGACTGGTCGTTTTGTACTGCCATTCGCCTGAACCGGATTTGTAATTCGAACCTGTGTACTGTGTATACGAGTGCGTCCACTGTCCCCACGACGTGTTGTAGTAGTACCAGCGGGAATAGTTGTACACCGGCACCGAGTTGTACTGCGTTTCCACCTTCGTTTCCACCTGACGGGTGCTGCTCGCGCTGACCGGGTTCGTCGACCAGCTGCTCCAGCTGCCCCATGCCTTGGGCGGCTGTGTCACAGGCGCAGGCGTTACAGGCACAGGCGTCACAGGCTTAGGCGTCACGGGCTTAGGCGTTACAGGCTTAGGCGTTACAGGCTTAGGCGTTACAGGCTTAGGCGTTACAGACTTAGGCGTGGGGGTAGAATTTTGCAGCGTCGTCACGCTGATTTCGTTCGACGTACCGCTCGCCGATTGCGCCACGATGCGGTATGTGTACTTCGTGCCTGCCTTCGCGCTGTTGTCCGTGTAGCTCTTGCTGCTGATGGTTGCCAACGTCGTCCACGAGCTGCTGCTGCCGCCCTTGCGCTGCACTTCGTACGTCACGCCGGACGTACCGCACGTCCACGAGATGTCAACGGAGTTGATGCCCGCGTGGTTCAGCTGGAGGGTGATGGAGACGGAAGCCTTGGATGCGGTCGTGGGCTTTGCAGTGACTTTCTGGGTAGGCTTGGGGGTGGCAGTGGGCTTCGGCGTCGCATTGGCGCTGGCATTCGATTTTGTCGTCGGCTTCGGCGTAGGTGTCGCCCAGTCTTTCAAGTCTTCAATCGCCCACGGATACTGCCGTTCCGCCAATTTTTTCAGAATTTCTTTTGCCGAATCGTATTTCCCTTGCCGTTTCATTTCAATGGCATCGTCGTATTGTTCATCTTCGATTTTCTTTATCCGATAGTACGCGTCTGCACGGTTGTTGCACTGGTCATACGCTGCCAGCGCCGCATCGCGTTCGTTGTTTTGCTCCGCCTCTCGCCCTTGCAGATAGAGTGCCAGCTCTTCAATCGTCAGCAGCGAGGTAATGCTCTCACCGCCGCTTTTTTCAATAAATTCCTGATTGAACGTCTTCTTCATCGAGCCTTGGCTCAAAACAAACATCGTGTAATTGGCATCGTCAAAGTCGCCTTTTTCAATCGCCAAAAGGACTTGGCAGTACAGCTCCAGCGGCTTTTTCTTCGGGCCGCCTTTCGCATCTTTCAGCATTTCCAAGCAGACTTCCAAAACTTCGGTTTTTGCGCCTTCGTCCTCGCTCAACGGCAGAAGGTATTCTTCCTCCACCTTGCGCGCAATTTCGTTCAAGTCGTCGGTTTCCTCGTCCGCCAAGGCAGGCGCGGCTGTCAGCAGCAGCGCAATGCCAAGGAGTAATGCTATGAGTCGTTTCATGTGGGGTTCCTTCCTTTCCTTAATATCCATAGATGCTGTTCACCGCATCTACAACCGCCTGTGATGTGATGGTTGCGTGTCAATGGTTTACGGGTCAATATACATAGTAATTTCTTCTGAAGCAATGTTCAGTGAGCCTACAATAACACGGTAGCGATACGTCTGTCCCGGCGTTAGTCCCCTATCATAAAAGTAATATGAGGCACCAGTGTATATAGTTGTCCACTTATTGTTCTCGCCTTCTTGTCGCTGCAATTTATACGTCACATTTTGTTTGGGCTCCCATGTAAGCTTCAGCGAATTGTTAGATACAAATTGCACCACCTGCAAATTAATCGCAACAGTTGGCTTTGGGATATTTACAATGAGTACCTTCGAGCTTTGTCCACCCACAACAATACGGTAGCTATACGTCTTTCCTTCCGTTACTGAACTATCAAAGCAAAAGTTTGTGTCGTCATCCGTTCTGCCTTGCAAAATAGTTACCCAATTGCTGCTTTCCCAGCCTTCTTGGCGCTGCAATTTGTACGGTACGCCAGATGCACTGCATTTCCAGTCAAGTCGCACCATATCTATCTGCACATGGCTTGTCCACAAATCAAGCTCAATTTTGGGCATTTCGGTGGGTATTACCATCGACATTGGTGTAAGTGTTCCCGTCGCCGTCGGCTTCGGCGTGGGTGTCGCCGTCGGTCTCGGCGTGGGCGTCGCCCAGTCCCGCAGCATCTGCTTCGCGTACGAATAATTCCGCTCCGCCAGCTTCTCCAACATCGCGTGCGCCTCGTCGTAGCGGCCAGCGTCAATCAGGTCAATCGCATCGTCGTACTGCTTGCCCTCGATGGTCATCATTCGGTCAAGCACATCCGCTTTCGCCGCGCACTGCTCGTACGCCGTCATGGCTGCATCCCAGTCGCCGCGATACTCCGCTTCGCGCCCCTGCAGGTAGGCGCCAAGCTCATCCACCGTCAGGAACGACGTGATGCCCGCGCTGTGCTCGATAAACTCCTCCTCGAAGTTCTTTTTCAGCAGCGTCAGTGTGTACATGCTCTGATTCGCGTCGTCGAAGTTCTCTTTCGCAATGTTCAGGAGGATTTTGCAGTAGATTTCCAGCGCCTTCTTGGATGGCCCGTTGCCGACGTTCTTGAGCAGCTCCAGGCATTCTTCCAGTGTCTGCGTACCTGCATCATCCGTCATGTCTTCCAGATAGTTCTCCACCCTTGCTGCAATCTCGTTCAGGTCGTCGTCTGCCGCCGCGACGCTCATCAGCAGCAGCGCAATGCCCAGAAGCAGCGCAACCATTCGTTTCATGACTTTCTCCATCCTCCCTTGAAATTTCCATGCTGTTGAATTACCAATTCAGCCAGTCGTCTGGTGATGGCAGCGTACTGTTGCCGCCGCCTGATGACCACCAATCGTCGCTGTTGTCTGATGACGTTGAACTGTTGCCGCCGCCCGCTGATAATGTCGGGTCAGGATCAGGCAAACTCAAAAATGGTGTCGGCGTTGGATTATGCGCGGGGCGATTCGTAGGTCTCGTAGTCGGCGCGGGCGGTGTAGCACCCGGCGTGGCTGTCGGTGTCGCCGTTGCCCGAACCGGAGCTTGCAGCGTATTTGCTGTTGCTGCCTTCGGCGTAGCCGTCGCCTTCGGTGCAGCGGTCGGCTGTGCTGCCGCAGGAACCACCCCCGCGCTGGATTGGTTCATCAGCAGCACAGCCGTGCCAGTGCCCGCCGCAGCAGTCTCCTGAAGCACTGCGGACGACAAATCCACCCAAATCACAGGGCGAATCATCGTGTAGGTATAGCTCACGCTGCTTCCCACCAGCCCACCTTCCGGGGAGACGCGCGCGGCGCAGTTCTGCTCTCCGCCGGGCGAGCGCAGCCACCACCATGCGGCGTATTTGCCGTCGTAGGTGGGGTCATCGCTGGATACCCATGTACCGCGCGCAAGGGCATACGGGGTCGGGCTCGTCCGCGCCATCCGGTTGTTCTTGTCGCCATACACCAAGCCAAAGTAATACTGCGCATCCGCATAGCTGAGCAGGAACACCATGTCCTGCGTGTCGCTGCCGCCGTCGGTCGCCCAGCTGCTGTACCCCTGCGCGCGGCTGTTGTCCACGTCAGTCAGCAGAATCGCCGTCTGCTCCTCCCGCGTGAATGCGCGGTTCAGGAAGGTGTCATTCAGCCACGCACGCAGCGTGCAATCCTCCCACGTCACATTTGCCGACACCTGATTATACGGCTGCGCTTCCAGCCCGTAGCGGCTCAGCAGCAGCGCCTTGCTGCCGTCGCGCGCCAGCACTGCCCACTCGATGGGCGTGGAATCGTTGCCATTCTTCGTCTGCGGATAATGCCCGAACGTGACATAATTGCCGACGGTGAACAGCGCGTTCATCTTTGCGCTCACCTCCGCCGTGCGCGGCGTGGCGGTTGCTTCCACGCGCCCCATCTGATTCCGGCAGTACTGCAAATACTCGCCTGCCCCTTCGTACCCTTCCGCGTTCAGGGCAATCAGAATCGCTTCCGCCTCGGCATACTTGCCGCTCAGCATCAGGTCAACCGCCTTGTTGAAGCGGTGCATTTTGACGGCAGAAATCCGGTAGAGTGTGTCAAATTCGCCCGCGCACTGCTGATAGGCCTCAAGCGCCGCCTCATCGTCGCCCGCGCTTTCCGCAGCCCGCCCATCCAGATAGTACGACAGCATCTCCACCGTGGCAATGGACGTTTCGCCCGCCGAACCGACGATGCTCTCATCAAACGATGCCGCCACGTTCGGCAGCACCAGCAGACTCATCGCGCTCTTCGCCGTGTCAAAATCGCCGTCATCCAGCGCAACCAGCACCGTGCAGTACAATCGCATAGCGGATGCGGTTTTGCCGCCCATGCTCTCCAGCTCGCGGATGCAGTTCTGCAGCGCATCGGTGCTGCACTTTCTGCCTTGGGCGAGCGACAATTCATCAATATATGCTTCTACCTCCGGGATGATGGAAACCCGCAGCATTTCCTCCGAACAGGCGATGGATAGGCTCAGCAAAATCGCCAGCAGCACCAGCATAACCTTTTTCACCGGAATCTTACCCCCTATCAATTATTCTTCCTCGATGGAAACCGTCCCGTTCGCCACCAAATCGTCGCCGCAGTACATTTCCAGCGTGGCACTGCCGTAATACTGCGTGCCCTGCTTTTCCTCCCAGCGCTGTGCGAACAGGTCATCCAGCGGAAAATACATCTTAATCAGCAGATTCGGCAAAATGTAGCCTTCTTCTTTCTGAACCGCGTACACCTCTTCCTTCCCGATGCGGAGGATAACGCCCGTCATGATGTTTTCCGCCTGTGCCGATGCGGAACGCTGAAATTCCGCGTACAGCAGGTATTCCACGTCCTGATACGCCGTCGAGCCGTTGCGCAGCTGGATTTTCCACGGCATATCCACCGGCTGATAAACGCCGTTCAGCAGCATTTCGTTGCGCGTCATGCCCTGCTCCAGCTTCTGGGCGATTTCCGCCTTGCTGGCAACGTACAGCGCCTGATACTGCCGCATTGCGCTGCGGTTGCTCTCCACCGCCTTCGTCGTGAAGCGCAGGGTGGATGTGCCGGATGCCGTGCTGATTTCCGCCTCGTAGGTCGTCGCCGGAATCAGCCCCGTCAGCTCCACCGGCCAGCGGCTGATGCTCTGCTCCACCGCGTGATTGGGCGTGCCGAGCGCATAATAGCGGATTTGCGCCTGTTTTTCCTCTTTCGCCTGCAGGATGACATTCGTACAGTTTGCCGCCGCCACGGTGATATTCTCCTGATGGACAAGGCGCAGCAGCACCATCATTCCTGCCACCAGCATCACCGCTGCAATCGCCAGCACCCAGCGGACAAGATGCCCGCGCCGCTTGCTTTCCGGCACTTCTGCGGGCTTTTCCTCCTGCGCAGCGGGCGCTTCCGCCTCGTTCTGCGGAATCTGGAAGCCGTCCTGCGTGCGCTTGGTGTGCTCTGCCGTGCGCACAGCGGCGGTCTGGCTCGTCTGATAGACGCTCTGCGCCTGATGGTTGGAGCTGCTGAACGGGCGGCGCGGCTTGTGCGAGCTTGCCGACTGCGTGCCCCGGTCGCCATCCTCGTGCAGGGGCGTTTTCAGCGGCAGCTGGGCAATCGCCTGACACAATTCGCGCTTGAAATCCTCAACCCGCTGATAGCGCGCTTCCGGCTGAATCGCCGTGGCTTTCGCGATTACATCCGCAATCGGCGCAACGGCATCCGCGGGTGGCGGATAATGCCCCGCACCCTTGGCACAGGCTCGCTTCATCTCCTCATACGCCGCCGTGGTGGAAATGCCCGTCTTCTGGTAGGGCAGCTTGCCATCGTTGAACAGCAGATAGAACGTCATGCCCAGCGAGTAAATGTCACCCACAAACGACGGCACGGCTTCCTTCTGCAAATATTCCGGCGCACGGTAAAAGGATGTGCCGCCCGGCCGCCCCACGACGCTGCTGGACAAGTAGGACGCACAGCCGAAGTCGCTCAGCTTGTAGATGCCGTCGCCATAGAGAATGTTCTCCAGCTTTACGTCCTCATGCACCAGATTCTTCGCGTGCAGCTGCTTGAGGGCTTCGGAAATATCCGTCGCAATCTGCGCCACATCCTGCAGCTTCAGCTTGCGGATTCGCTCCTTGAGCGGCTGAAGCCACTCCATGCGAATCAGCGCATCCACGCAAAGCTCATCCTCGTTGTCCATGATGGCATAGTCCTGAATATGCACAATCTGCGGCACGCTGCTCATGTCGTACATGACCTTGATTTCCGTGCTGAGCCGCCGGTGCGCTTCCGACATCTGCTGCTTGCTGTCCGTTTTGATGCGAATCCACTTCAGCGCCGCCGTTTCGCCCGTGTCCTCTTTGGCGATTTTGTACACCTTGCCGTATCCGCCCTCCCCGGACGGCAGCATGTCATGATTCAGCAGCTGCCAGCCTTGCAGCACCTGCTTCTCTTTCCATTCCTGCGGAAATGATTCCATAGCCCTTCCCTCATTTCCCGTTCGTTAATTCAAAATATGTCTGTCCCGCCAGTTCGCCGTCCAGATAGTATTCCACGCAGACCCTCGTCTCCGGCCAAGTGCGGTCGTTTGCCTGATACAGCGCATCCAGCAGCTTGTCCAGTACGTTTTCGCCACGCACGCTGTCCCAGCTCACAAAAAAGGGCCTCATTCCCGGCTGAACATTGCCTTGCTCCTGTCCCGCTTCGGATGCGTATGTACCATTTGCAGCTGTGCGAATCACCCACTGGCACGGCAAATCAATCTCCGCCGTTTCCGTCACGCTGAACGGCAGAATGACGAAATAGCTGTTTTCCTGCTGGCTGATGCTGCCGCGCGCCATCACGAACGCATCGCTGCTGTCCGTCATGAACTTCTCGCGCAGCTGCCAGTAGTCAAACGCCACAAGCATACTGCGGGATGCCGTTTCGATTTTCATGTCGCTGCACGTCATCCCCCAGCGGGAAAACGCCGCCGCCGCAGGAACCTGCACTTCCTGCGTCTGCGACTGCTTGTCGCTGTGCACTTCCTTCACGGATACCGCATACGCGACCTCCGGAATCAGGTTTTTGATGCTGATTTCCGTTTTGTCCCCCGCCTGCACCTGCTGGAAGACTTGCGGTGCGTCCTTCTGCTGAATCGTCACCTGATAGGCAGCGTTTTCCGTTGATTCTGCGCTGTCCGACCATGCAACGGTCAGCGCCGTGCCGTCAAGCTGGAGCGTCACGGTGATGTTCCGTGCATCATCCGCCAGCCACTTCCGGCACGCCGCCAGATAGCTTTCGCTGTCCTGCACCTTACCCAAATCCGCAAACGCCTTTTCCGCCTGCATCATCAGCGCGCGGTCGTTCTTTGCAAGCGCATCCTGATAGCGCTGCACCGCTTCTGCATACTGCTGGGCTTCGGCAATGTCTTCCAGCGTCTGATTGCACAGCGCCACCTTGTCCGTTTTGCCCTGCGCGGCATACAGTTCTTTCGCTTGCTGAACCTTCTCCGCGTTCTGCTCCTGCTTGCCCTCCTGCAGCAGCCGGTTCGCCGCCGCTTCGGATGTCTGCCGCTTCAGCTGAAGGCACACTTCCAGCCGCGACACGGAATCCGCCGTGCCGCCCGCCTGTTCGTATGCCGTCACTGCCGCGTCATAGTCGCCGACGCTCTCCGCCTGCCGCCCCGTAGCGTAGCTCACCCACGCCGCCACGGACGATTGCCATCCAGTCGGCGCAAAGCCGCGCTGCTGAAGCACCTTGAGTTTGGAAATCACCAGCGCGTAGTCCGCCGATTCATCCGCCAAGGCAGACTGAATGTCCAGAAACGCCTTGTAGTCGTCCAGCGACTGAATCTGCCGCAAGTCGCGCTCCCGGTAGAACTCCGCCGCCTTGTCGTACTCCTCCGCCGCAAACAGCGCTTCAAATTCCTTCCTGTCCGCGACACCGGGGCCGTTGCCAATGTCAGCCGCAGCAATGTTCATCAGCATCACCGCGCAGAGGAAAAATGCCATCCACATGGTTCGCAGCCCCGGTTTCATCATCAATCAATCTCCTTTACTTCACTTTTCCATCCATCCGCGGTAGCAGATACCCTTCGCGTCCTCATACTCAACAAGCTGGTAGCCGTCTTCCTCGTCGTCAAAGATGCGCAGGGTGCTGCCCGCCGGAATCATGTTCAGCCGCACCTTGTATTCCTCGCCCGGCCCGGCGTACAGCGGCTTTCCGCCGCCGATTTTCAGCACGCCCTTCTCCGTCGTCTCCGGCACGCCCACCTGCACATCCACCAAGCGGTTCTGCGCCACATAGCCGCGCGTCAGCAGCCCATCCACGGAATACTCAATCAAGTACCAGTAGCCCGTTTTTTCCAGCACGCTTACTTTGACTTTCTTGCTGTTCTGCCGCTCTTTTTCCCACGCATCCGACGTTTCGCCCTCCGGGTAATTGCTGCCGGGGCCAATGTAAATCACGGCATATTTCGAGGTGACAAGCCAGCCCTCATAGGTGCTGCGCCCGCTTGTGCCATTCCGCTGGTCGTTCAGCATCCAATAGCGGTCAAGGCTGTCTTGGAAGTTTCCCAGTTCCTGATATGTCTTCATGGCGCTGTCCAGAAAGCCCTTTTTCTCGTTCAGGAGCGCCTGACCGTACTTTTTCCACTGGGCGGGCTGCCACTTGTCGTTTTCGATGCTGACGTTGAGCAAGCCGTCAAAGAGCGTCTGCGCCCGCTGCAAATCCGCAATGGCCGCATCCCCGTTTGTCTTCTGAATCGCTTCGCAATAGCGCTTCCACAGGGCAGCATCCTTGTAGGAACCAGCCTTTGCGAAGTACTCTTCCGCATCGGCATAGCGATCCAGCTCCACGTTCTTCAGTGCCGTATCGTAGAAGAACGCCGGGTCGTCCCCGCCAATATCAGCCACGGCAGCCGACAGCATCATGCAGCACAGCAGTATGCCGATGACGGCATTCCGAAACCATTCCTGCATCGTCTCAACCTCTTTCTTTGCCTGTGATAAACGCCCGATTATGTGTTATCCTGACAGATTTGCACCGCCGCATCCTGGAACTGCTGATAGCGCTGCATCGCATCCGACACCTGCGCGACGCGGACGAGGATGTTCTGAATCTGGATATCCGCCGCTTCCACCAGCTTCGCAACATCCCGCTCGAACGCCTCTTGGTCGCTGCCCTGCCAGTAGCCCTTCGTGTTGTCCATCTGCGTCTGGAAGGTGTTCTTCTGCGTCTTCAGCTGCTCCGCCGTCGTCTCCATCACCTTGCACTTGGCCAGCATGGCGGCAGGTTCGACCGTGAAACTGCTCTCCATGAGGCTCGTCGCCGTTCCGCGCATAACATCCTGCGTCTCCGCGCTGATGCGCAGGCACGCCTTGCGGATGTTTTCCATCGCACCGCGCTTGCCGAGGTCTTCCAGCCGGAATCCCCACTTTTCGCGAACAAAATTGGTCGCAGCACTTGCAAGCCGGATAACCGTTTTCGTAACATATTTGGTAACGAGGTCATCCCCCACCATTTTCGTGATTTTTTCTGCAACATCCTCCAAGAAGCAGTCCATCATACGCTTCAGCGCATCGTTTGCTTCGTTCAGGCTGTCTATCGCCTTCTGCATCAGCTTCGCGGTCTCTTCCAGCTGGAGACAGTCAGAGCTGATTTTCGGATTCGCCGCAATATAGGCTTGGCGTGCGGCTGTCTTTGCGGCGGTAATCTGCTGACGGTATTTGTCAATCGCGTCGCCAAGCTGCTGCAAGAATTCGCCGAGCTTCTTGACGCCCTGCTTAATCTGCTCGACGAATTCGCCCAGCACCTTTTCTGTCAGTATCGACGCCAGCTTTCCTAAGACTTTGCCGCCTATCTTTGCAAGGATGACGTTCAGCACCGGAAAATCCACCAGCGCAGCCATAATCGCTTTTTCCGTTATGCCGGAAACAATATCGCCGACCGTATCCGCGATGATAGGAATCACGACATCCGCAATCGTATCAATTGCATCTGCCACCGTGTCCGACGTGAGGAAATTGCCAAGGACGGTGCAGCCCACGCTCGCGAGATTCAGCACGTCTTCGTCGTTCATGCCTCCCAGACGGACAAGGAACTCATCAAGGTTCTTCGGCGCGCCAAGCTGATCGGGATTATCCTGATCATAGAGGAAGCGCCCGAAAAGCGTTTCGCCAAGCTGCTTCACCTGCGATTCAGAGCAGTTATCCGCGACAAAATTCATCACATCGGAGAAAATAATACTGCCCGCGCTGCGCTCCGTCGTCTGTGCCCCGCCGTTCAGCTCATAACGCCAGCTCGTCGCCGGGTGGATATTTCCTTGGTCAAAAAGACCCGTACCGTTTGTTTCAACATAGACCGTGTTTCCGGCGTTAATCCCGTGTTCAAGTTCACCGACGATGCTGTTGCCCGGATTATAATGAATAATTTTGCCGTCAAGTTTGGCAATTTCGCTTGCATATTCTTCCGCAAACGCCTTCGTGTGCCCGTTGCCATCCAAGCTGACGACCTGCCCGATTTTGCCCTTAAACGAATCGTCCCCCAAAACAGCCACCGTGATTGCCTCATGGCCGCCCTGAGAGTGGCCGTTCAGGTCAATCGACGTGTAGTTTTGGGCGTACTCCTCGCATTTTCTCGTACTCCAAGTTTCGCTGTCGCGAACCCCCAGATGCGTGTTCTGACCCCAGTCGGCGACTGTGCCGTCCGAACCCTGAATGGTCATGACCGCCTTGCCGTCGCCATAACCGACGACCAGCAGATTCGTGCGGTTGTTGCCCGCGTTCATCAGCTCGCTGCCGTCCACCGTCACATCGGCGTAGCGCTCCGAATTGGCAACCGTGCGCAAAAATTCGCGCTCTTCCTGATAGGCTTTCGTCCCGTACTGGCGGTTCCAAGCATCATACGCTGCCTGATTTTCCGTCGGATTGTACGGGTTGCTTGCCGGCATTTCGTCCAGAAGCCCCTGTGCATACTCCTTGACCGAAACATTCGTTCTCTGTGTTGCATTCAAATAGCCCTGACTGCCGTATTGCTTGCTGGCATACGACAGTTCAGCATACGTTGCATAGTCCGCTGTTGTAATATTGTCTGATGTCGCCTTGCCGCTCATGGCAATATATTCATTGAGCGACACGGAGGTCTGCCCGCGATTCGCCACCACCGTCTGGGCGAAAGTCCTCTGTTCAGCCTGCAATTCTTCCGCGGTCAGATTGCGCGGCTCGTTTTCCACCGCTTGGCTGAAACCATCCGCCACATCCTGCGGCATACCAATCATGCCCAGATAGCCGCGCGTGTTCACCTTGCCGTCTGCACCCAGATAGCCGTTTTTCGCAAGGTCGCTGGAAATATTGCTTTCCAGCTGCGATCCTGCGTCGCTTGCGCGCGCCTGCTCGTACACGCGCTGGAGTTCCGGCGTATCCATCTTGCTTTTCAGCGTGCGGATTTGCCCGCTCGTGCTGTGCAGCAGCGATTGAAGTTCTGTCAGATTTTCAGCATAGTTCGTCGTCATGGTGTCCTCAACCTTTCCTCAGCTTCAGAATCCTGCTGCAAATCGGCAGGTGTCAAAATAAGTCGTATTGTTCCGGGCAGGGTATCATTCAATCTGTGAAACTTTGCTTTTCTTCTTCGCAATATCGTCCATCAGCTCGTCAATCTTCTGTTTGAGCATCTCCGTGCCGATGCCGGTGAGCTTGTTCGACTCCGACAGGGCTTCGCTCGCCTGCCGCAATGCGTTGATGGATTCCTGCAAAGCATCCAGTGCTTCCTGCTTTTTGGCTTTTCCGCTGGAATTCAGGTACAGTTTCATCTTCCATCACCTCATAGATACTGATTGCTCATCTGCTGGAATGCCTTCTGGTCAAACCGCATGGCAACCTGATAGTTGACGTTGGCATTTTGCAGCACCGTGCAGGCATAGTGCACATAGTCATACAGCTGAATCGCATTCACCTGCTGCCTGACCAATTGCAGCATCTTCGTCGCATTGCTGCTGTCCCACAGACCGCACATCGCTTCCAGCGTCTGCTTCATCGTGTCCACCATTGCGTCAATCTGGTTCACGCTCTCGCCCAGCGCAGTAATATCCTGCCCTGCCTTGTCCGTATCAAACTTCAATACCTTATCTGCCATATTTCCTCCCAAGCCCGCCCCCTTCACAAGGGGAAAAAATCCCTGTGAAGAGAGCGGGCTGCTGCTATTGATGATGATGCTTGTCAGCAGGCAATAAGCTTACTTGTACTGCTGTTCCTGCTCTTGCAGATACTTGTTCGTCGCGTCAATGGCAGCGCGATTCGTGTCGGTCATGGTCTGCAGCGTCTTCTTCATCTTCTCGATGCTCTCCTTGAGCGTCGCAAAGCGCTGGGTCATCAAGCCTGCCGTCTTAATCAGGTCTTCCGTGCCGGGACCGTCATAGGAACTCTTGACGCTGTTCGTCGTGCTCACAATCGTCTCCAAGTGCGAGCCCATCGCCTTGTTCGCATTTTCAAGCGCAGTCACCGTCGCCCCCATCGCATCAAGGTCAATTACGCGGTTTTCTCCCGCCATCATAATCACTCCTTTTTCTTTTTGTGAACCGTTGATTTTTGTATTTTATTGAGAAACAGGCTAACAGGATTTATGCAGGCAGTTGGTTGCTGTTCTTGATGATTACTGGTAGGATGCTTCCACCTTGTCGTGGATTTCCGCGATACCTTCCAGCGTCTGCGCGCTGGCAGACAGCTTGTTGTAGAGTGCTTCCATCTCCGGCTTGCAGTTCACAATGTCCTTGACGTAAGCGTTGATGTCCGTGCCCTCGCAGCTGCTCTTCAGGCTTTCCACCGCCTCGAACATCTTCTGCATTTCCTTCTGATACGCAGTCGCCTCGCTGCTGATGGTCGACGCCTTCTGGCGCAGACCCTGCGTATTCACCGTTACCTTCGACATGTTAAGTCCCTCCTTCGTCGTTTTCGTGCTGTTGCTGTGCTGCTCGCCTGCATGTTTCCCGTTTTCCTGTTTGCTGCCGAAATAAGTGATTAGACCAGAATCAGCAAATCGCCGCTGGCAACCTGCAATTCGCGGAAGGTTTTGCTTTCCGCCAGCATCTCGCCGTCCATCTTGAACAGCAGCGGCCGCTGCAAAAACGGCAGCTTCTGCTCGCTGACTTTGCAGAACATCTGCTTCATGGTCGGCGTAATGTCCTTCACCTGAATGTCATAGGGGATTTTGAAATCAAACGCCAGCCCCGACATGGATGCCCGTACGCGGACAAGCACCTTGTCTTCCATGCTTCCAGCCACCTTTCTATTAAGCGTTCGTCAGCATCAGGCAGCTTGTCGGCTCGCCCTGATGCACCAGACAGCCGAATGCGCCGTCCATTTCCGCCACTTTGCCTTCAATCTCCAGTGCGCTCTGCCACGAGCAGCCCTTGCCGAGCCACAGGCCGTTCCGCACGCAGCTGCGCCGATACCATTCTTCCATGCGCAGCGAGCCGTTCACGTTCGCCGATTCTTCCACCAGAATCAGGTGCAGAGCGTAATTCGCCGAGCCGCGCAGGAGGACGACCTGCATGGATGCCGTCGTCTGGTTCGAGTCCTTGATGGCCTCCATCAAGTTCTTGTAGCCGCAGATGATGTAGACCTCCTCCGAGAACGTCGGGGTCGGTTCGCCTTTCATCAGCGCCGTCTTGTAGGCGTTGTTGCGCGCTAGATTCGTCCGCTGCAGTTCGTTGATGATGTTCATGCACGCTTCTTTATCGTGCACCACCTGCACCCGCTCCGACTTGATGTTCAGCGTCTGCCCGAGGTCAAGCACAGTCACTTTGCGCTCCGGGCAGAGGGCGAGCATTTCCGTCAGCCGCTCCACAAACGGGAATTTGGGGCGGTCGCGGTAGAGAATCACGTTGGCGAAGTTTTCCTTCAAATTCCATTCCACCGGCATCATCGTCGTGCGGCTGATGCCAATCGGCACGCGGTTCATCGGAATCTTCTCCGGCGCTGCGGTCAAATCCGCCACGCTGACGAACGGCGGCAGCACCCGCACCCTCGGCGCACGCTGTTCCGGATACTGCTCCGCCACGCGCTTGCTCATTTCGATGAATGCCGCGTGGACTTCATTCGTTGTGTCCGCCATCTTCGCCACTTGGAACTCCAGAATCCGCTCGTCGCGGAAAATGCCGCTGCCAACCCGGCTGCACGGCTCCATGCCTTCCGTCCTGCCCAGCACGTCGAAGTAGCTTCCGCTGTCCGCCAGCTGCAAGCAGTATTTCTGCGTGAAGTTCTGCGTATCGCGGATGCGCATGGTCGTGCTCGTCGTCACCGCCACCATGAAGTACATGTGGAAGCGCGTGCCTTCGCGCATCAGCTGGTGGAGCAGCGCCGCTTCATCCTCGTACGTCTCCTGCAGGGCGGCGTAGTTGTTGATGATAATCAGCAAATCCGGCATTGTGCTGCCCGATGCGCTGCGGTAAAGCTGGATGTCGCCCGCATAATCCGCCAGCACCTTTCTGCGTCTGCTGATTTCCTGATTCAGCCACTTGATGAAGTTCTGGAACTTTTCATCCTCGCCGCCGACAATCACGTCGCCGACCTGCGGCAGGCTTGCAAAGAGCCGCCCGGCTTCCGCCGCGTAATCAAGGCAGTAGATGTTGAGCATATCCGGCCCGTGGTGCTCGCACAGCGACGCAACCATTGCCGCAATGAACTCGTTTTCGCCCGAATTGGGCATGGCGTAGAGCAGAATGTTGCCGTCGCTGAGGTTAATTTTCAGCGGATACTGCCGCTGCTGCGCCGGGTCGTCCACCATGCCAATCACAGCTTCCATCTGCTCCGGATGGATTTCCGCCGGGTACGTTTCCGCCAGCCACGAGAGGGTAATCTCGTCCGGGTCAAGCGGGGGAAGCCAAATCTGCGCCGGAATGACGGAGAGCTTTTCTGCTTCTTCCGCAATGTGTTCGGTCACGGCGCTGACCTGCTTCAGCCCGCTTTCGTTCTCCCGGCGGCCCGTCGGCTGCTGCTTCAGCACCGCACTGCCATAATCGTTGAGGATTTCCAGCGAAGTATCCGGCTGCTTGCGATAGTACGGCAAATCCGTATCCGGCGCGCCGCTCCATGCACTCTGCCCCAGCACGAACAGCTCGTTGCTGCCCACCTGTAGGTAGAAGCGCCCCGTGTTGACCAGCGTGCTGGCTTCCGGGCGGCCAAGCATCTGCATACTGTCACTGCGATCCTGCACCTTCAGGCAGACGCGGAAGCGCGTGTTGCCGACAATCTGCTCGTTGACGACACCGGACGGCTTCTGCGTCGCCAGAATCAGGTGGATGCCCAAGCTGCGCCCGATGCGGGAGATGCTGATGAGGTCATCCATGAATTCCTGTTCCTGCTGCTTCAGCTCCGCAAATTCGTCCGAGACGATAATCAGGTGCGACATCGGCTCGCTGACTTCGTGCTTGCGGTACATTGCCTGATACTGATAGATGTTCGGGCTGCTGATGCCGCGCTTCATCTGCAATTCGCTGAAGACCTGCTGCCGCCGCTGCACCTCGCTCTTGATGGATACCATCGCCCGGTGAATACCCTGCCGTCCGCCAAGGTTCGTAATCGTGCCCACGACGTGCGGCAGCTTGCGCAGCGTTTCCGACATGCCGCCGCCCTTGTAGTCAATCAGGATAAAGTTGACTTCCAGAGGCGAATAGTGCGCCGCCAAAGACAGCAGATAAGTGATGATAAATTCCGATTTGCCGGAGCCTGTCGTGCCTGCAATCAGGCCGTGCGGGCCATGCGCCTTTTCGTGAATATCCAGCAGCACCGGGCTGCCGTATTTATCCACCCCAATCGGCGCTGCAAGGCTCTTGATGGGGTTGCTGATTGCCCAGCGGTTGCGCACTTGCAGCTGGTCAACCCGCCCGCAGCGCATCATAGCATAGAACGTGAGCATCGACGGGAGCACATTCTCCTTGCCCTCGCTCAAGTGCGTCCGATTCAGGCTGATTGCCAGCTGGCGCACCTGCTCCTCGTCAATTGCCTTGTCCACTTGGAACGCCACCGGCTCGGAGTCGCTCTTGGCAATGTTGCGGTACAAAAGCCCCTGCTGCTCCGAAACCGTCACGACGGAGTGGCACTCGCGCGGCAGTTCGCTCGCCCTGCCCGCCAGCGCAATCACGCTCAAGTGCGTCTGCGGCAGCTCTTCCAAATGCTCGGCAATGTCGCCGCACTGCTCCAGCAGCTCCTTGCTCGCCGCAATCAGGATGCAGTGCGCTGTCGGTGCATCCTCCCCCTTTGTCATGAACTTTTCCAGATACGTTCCCAGCGCGGAAATGCCGTCGCCGCTGGCCGCAATGGCGCGGAAATTGCCCTCGTCATCCCACCCGTGGGGAAACCAGCGGACAAACTCCCACGCGTCCGCCTCCGCCGCATCGTAGAGGAACGCCAGCTTCAAGTCCTGATAGCTGTGCAGGGCGGTCAGCTGCACCAGCATCCGCTGGAGGTAGTGCATCCGCTCCGCATAGTGCCCGATGATGCCGATAATCCGCATATCCAGCAGCGAAACCGTCAGCGGCATTCCCTCAACGAGCCACTGCTGTTCCGCCAGCGAATCCAAGCGCTGCTTCATCCGGTCTTCAGTCATGGAGAAATGCGCCGACGGGAAGCGAATCTTCGCGTTCACCGGCAGCGTCGCCAGCCCCAGCCGCAGGGAGAGGAAATCCGCATGATACGGGGTGCGCTCCCACAGGTTCGGCAGCATTTCCATCACGCGCGTGTAGCTTTCCTGCACATCCGGCGCGGTTTTCAGCTGCTCTTCCCGCTGAAGGACGGATGCCTCGTGAATTTTCCGCACCACGTCATCCAGATACGCCGAATACTTGCTGATTCGCTTTTCTTCGTTCTTCTGGCTCTTATGCTCGGTGTATTTGCGCGTCGCAAACGGGAAAACCATGCTGCTCATCAGCATTCCGCCCGCCATCACCAGCGACGGCAGCGCGCTCATGATGCTACCGCCGTTCGTCTGCACGTTCTGCAGCGATATGAACGCCATCATGATGGAGGACATGCTCATCGTCAACGACGAGCCCATCGTCAGCAGCAGCGGTTGCTCGTTGCGCACCTCCTGCGTCGGCGGTGCATCCACTTCCATTTCCAGCGGCTTCACCTCGCGGTAAATGCGCGGGGAACGGTCAAAGCGCCGCTCGAAGGATTCGCTGCGCTGGATTCCGCCGTTCCGTGCCTTGGCCTTCGGCGATTCAGGCAGCGTCCCCAGCAGACGCTCGTGAATCGTGACCGGGATGTGCGGCGAATTGATGGCAAGCGACTTGCCCAGATACACCATGCGCAGCCCAAACAGGTCAATCACGTCGCCCACCTGCAGCTGCCGTGATGTGACGCATTTGCCATTGACGAACGTGCCGTTGCTCTCCGCGCCATTGTCGTCCTTGAGCGTCGCCCGCCCGCCTTCGATGCTCAGCAGCACCTGCGTACTGCACAGCAAATCCAGCGGATAGGTAATGTCGCAGTACTCAAAGCCGACGGAGATGAGGTCATGCGCCGGGAGCGTCAGCAGGCGCACCTGCTGGCTGACCGGCTGGGACAGCAGAAAGAAGATGTTGTCATTTTCCGGCAGTCCCGCCGCCATGATGCGGTAACTCTCGTTGCAGCGCAGTTCGCACTGTTCCACAGGCTGATCGCGGTCAAGCAGGATTCCGGTGGTGGTCGAGTACATCTGCCACATGTCGCCCAGACCTTCCAGTTCAATCAGTGGATGGCGTTCTCCTTCCAAATCCGTGTAAGAAAGAATGTACTTGCCATCCCCCTGATCCGGCAACATCCGTTCACTAATTCCATAGTGTATATGAAATAACTGTAAGTACATTTCGATGGCACCTCTCCGTTATTATTTGGTAACCCGAAGTACTTTATCTCACAGAAACCGATATGTTTTCAACGATTTGTGATATTTGTATTTACTCGGCAAGCGTCTGTCCGGTTCTGCCCCTGCCTTCGTGCCGTACCTCCTTCCCAGCGACTTTATCCATTATATTTGTCCACAGAGTATTCTTATAATTAGTATATCATCCCAGCATATTTCTGTCAACCATTCTTTACTTGAATTTTCATCTTTCTTCCTGTAAGATTGCGTCTCATTATCAGTTGAATTTTTTCATCCCGCTATTTATACTATTTCCAATTAAAAATGCACCACATCCACTGCCGACGAGTAATGCTGATGATTGTTTTTTTGAAAGGTGGCGAATCGTCTCACAAAGGCGGTTCACCACCTTTTCCAACGTGGAAAAGACCTCGTTTCGGAAACCCTGCGTGCGAAGTTCACGCCAAATCTGCTCAATCGGATTCATTTCGGGCGTATAGGGCGGAATATGCAAAATGGTCATATTTTCCGGCACTTCCAGCTTGCTGGACTTATGCCACGTTGCGCCGTCACAAACGACAACCAAAATATCGTTCGGAAATTCATCGTGCAGTCTATTCAGAAAAAGCTGCATACATTTTGTGTTACAATATGGAATCACCAAAAAGAAACTTTCACCCGTCATCGGCTCAACCACACCATAACATACCAATATTCGCGAATATGGTGGCATGGAACGCTCGGACGATGCCCTCTTTTGCACCAGCAACGCTTTGCCTTGTTGATACGCCCAAATCCCGCTTCGTCTTGGAACATCAAGCGTATTCTTTTTGTCTGATTTTGGATTGCCAAAAGCCTTACGGTATCGCTAATTTTTTGAGGCTTCAATCGCCTCGTCGTCCGCCTTTTTGGGATGCTTTGCGCGCAGCATCACCTTGCGCCAGCCGTGCCTTTTTAGCATCGTGTAAATATAACTGTTACCAGTTTCTCTTCCTATTTTATGCATCGAAAGCCTGCTTTATCTCCTTTACTTCCACAATTTTTCCTGCGGAAGCCATCTCCTCGAAGCGGGAAAGCAACGCTTTTTCTTCTTCGATAGTGAGATTTCGGTGATTTTCCTTCTGTTTAGGCTTTATAAATTCTTGCAGTCCACTCTGCATATACTCAGCCACGGTGCGTTTCACTCTTGATTCGGAGCAGTTCATCTGCTTTGCCGTTTCCGAAATGGTTTTGCCACCGAAACGAGTCAAAAGAATGCTCAACTTTTTTGAAACTTTTTTGCTTTTTGTTGCCTTCTCCGCTTCCAGAATCTCTTGATAGCTCTCCGCGTTGATGAGATACTTACGCATCTGTACCACCTCGCTTCCTATTCTATGACATCTTCTTCTAATAGTGCTTGTTGTTCTACACGGCGGAGGGATCCGCAAAGGACAGCGCGTCTTGCTGAAAAAAGCATCCAGAAAAGCATCCAAAACATCAGCGCCCTCACCGGATGGCAAATCCGGCGAGGGCGCTTTATACAGGGTGGTATTACTGAATCGGGTGCTTTTTCTTCGTTTTGCGGATGCGTATCACGCCAATCAGCACAACGAGCAGCCACATGACGACATTGAGCGCAATCAGCCCAATCTGCCAGTAGGGCATAGCATAGCGGTACACAATTCCTTCACCCTTGCCATTCATGGCGTTGGAGTTAGTAACAACGTACAGGATGTTCTTCACAGCCTGCCGCATTGCCGCCAGATGGGTGCTATTGACTGTGCTGCCCGTGGTGGAAGGCAGATAACCCTGCGTCAGGTAAAGGTCGCCACCCGCGCGAATCATCTGATTCGGGGGCATATAGGCATTCTGCACGCTGTAATCGGTGATAACCATGCCCACAAAGCCCCATTCCTTGCGCAGCACGTCGGTCAGCAGGGTGTAGCTGCCGCCCGTCCACACATTGCCGATGCGGTTGAAGGAGGACATGATGCCCTTCGTATCCGCCTGCTTGACGATGATTTCAAACGGCTTCAGATAGATTTCGCGCATTGTCTGCTCATCTGCCCACGTCACCAGCCCGTTTGCGTCGCGGTTCGTCTCTTGGTCATTGAGCACAAAGTGCTTCACATAGGTGTACACGCCCTTGGAGTTTGCACCCTGCACCACGCTCGCGCCCATCAGACCTGTCAAGAGCGGATCTTCGGAGTAATATTCCCAGTTGCGCCCGGAGAAGGGACTGCGATGGATATTGACTGCCGGCGCGTACCAGCCGGAGTAGGTGCGGCCATCGCCGTTGGTGTAGCCGACCAAACCCTCGATGCCAATCATCACGCCCATATCGTGCGCCAGCTGCTTGTTCCACGTTGCCCCAACGACGCACTCGGACACATAGAAGCAGGTGTCATGCACGGACGGGTCGCCCATGAAGTTGGTGAAGCCAGCCGGGCCGTCGGGGTCGATGGTGGCAGGCTTGCCGATGCGGTCAATTTTCGCGGTGTTGAAGTTGCCCGTGCCAATCATGTTCGCCATTTTGTCCACCGTCAGGTAGTCCAAAATGGTTTCCCAGCGCGGGTCGTCGTAATCCGCTGCCCATTTGCCGTCCTCATTCTTTTGCAGCAGTTCGTACAGCTGGATGTACTTGTCCGCCGTCACGCCCTGCTGATATGTCTGCTCAGTGTAGTACGGTTCGTTTTCATCATCATAGGTGAAAGTCATGCTTTGGATGAAGTCGGCATCCACCTCGCGCTCCTCGGCGGTCGGTGCAGCAATGGTCTTGCCGCGGAAGTCCTCGCGCGTCATCAGCGTGGAAACGCCTGTTTCTTCGTCCACAAAATGCTCGCTTATATAATCGAAGCGATTCTCCACAGTGCTGCCTTCCGTCACACCCGAATCGTAGAAGAAGCCATCCGCGGGTATATGGTAGGTGATGCGCAGCGGGTTGTCATTCCAACACTGGTGCGCATTTCTGCCGATGCGGATGGCGTAGTTGCCGCCCTCCACCTCATAGCCCTTATGGCCGTTGTGGTTCGCATCGTCGTAGTCGTAGGATGCCATGCTCTCCACCGGCAGCGACAGCATAACAATATCGGATTCGCCCGGCTGGAGCAGCGCCGTCTTCTCGTACGCACCCAGTGCAACATAGGACTTCTCAATCTGCCCGGCCTTGTACGGCGCGGTGTAGTACAGCTGCACCACGTCTTTGCCCGCCACGCTGCCGGTGTTGGTGACTTTGACCTGCACCTGAATTTCGCCGTCCGCGGTCAGGTCAACAGAATTGTCCGTGGAATCAGCAATTTTCCAGTCGAAGGTCGTATAGCTCAGGCCATAGTCAAACGGGTAAACCACATTTTCCTTGTACCAGTCGTCGTTGCCGAAGTCCGCCTCGTCGTACGCTTTCGTTTCGTAGTAGCGGTAGCCGACGTAGATGCCTTCCTCGTACTCCACATAGTAGTAGCCGGAGCCGGAGCCGCCCAGCATATACTGGTTGCCGCCGTCCGACAGGTTGTCGCCGAAATTCTTGTAGGAGGGATCCGCAGTGAAATCCGTCGCGAAGGTATCCACCAGACGGCTGGAAGGATTGACGCTGCCGTTCAGAATCTTGCCCAGCGCATTAATACCGGAGTTGCCGGGGCTGCCAATCCAAATAGCCGCGTCAATGCCATCCATCTCTTCAATGAAGCCCAGCTCCATCGAAGTCGCACAGTTGATGACGACAACCACCTTGCCGAACTTGCCGCTGCTGACAACCTCGTGAATCAGGTTCTCTTCGTTCTGGTCAAGTTCAAGATAATGTTATTCGTCCTTCGCGCCCGCAACGTTCGCGCCGCCGTAGGAAGTTACCATCGTACGGGGCAGGTCAAAGCCTTCGCCGCCGATGCGGGAGAGGACAATCAGTGCCACGCCATGGTACGCATCGTAGCTGTTTTTGACTGCGGCGGTGTATTTGGCCTGCGGGGTTTCACCGATAGCAAGACCCGTCGTGCTCGCGCCGATAGCGGGGTTGGAGTCGCGCCCCTCGCCAGATTCGCTGCTGTTGTAGAAGCTTTCCAGCGTAGGATTTACGTCAAAGCCCGCATTGCGCAAGGCGGTATACAGGCTCATATTATTCGCCGCGTTGCCGCCGCCCGAACCGGATCCGCCGTACACCAGATTGACGGAGTTTTTGCCGAACACGCTGATTTTCACGTTCTGCCCCGTCAGCGGCAGGGCGTTATCCGTGTTCTTCAGCAGCACGAAGCCTTCGTAGGCAATCTCCTCGTTGAGCAGCATCGCCTGCTGGAGCGCAAGCTGCTTCTGCTGCTGGGCGGAGAGCGCATTGCCATTGGCATCCGCATCGAAGGATGACACCGTGGGTATGAACTGCTGGAAATCAGAAGTGCTCTTGGTGTAATACTGATAGGCGGAAGGGTCGCCGGAGACGAGCACGCTGCGTTCGCGCCCCAATATGGTGGAAACCGTGTTGGAGAGGAATACATTTTGCGTCACAACGACCGATGCGGAGGTGACAACCAGCACAATCACCAGCGACACAATCAGCCAGACGCGGTTGTACTTCCAAATGTGCTTGATGAGTTTCTTCATAGACAGGTTTTCCATCCCTTTCTCGGTATCCGCTCAGCCGGGATGAGTTTTCCCTCACCCCGGCGCACGAGCCTTATTGGATGTTGTAGGAATAGGGCTGCCACGTCAAGTTTGCCGATGTCTGCACGCGGATGCAGTCGATAATCGGGCCGCCAATGCGTTCGCCGCCGATGAGCAGGTTATCGCGAATGACAAGCTGCACCACATTCTCGCCCTCGTTGAGCGTGAGTCTGCTCGACACCGCGTACTCCTTGAACGCACTGACAACGTTCGTTGTGCCGGTCACGGTCATATCCGCATAGTTGATTTCTGTACCGTTGAGCAAAATTCCAAGGTTGGACGGATTGAAGGTCACTGTGCCGATTTCGCTGGACAGGGAGACATACAGCGAAACATCTGACACCTGCTTGTCGCTGTCAAATCGGAAAGTGAACGTCAGCCCGTCCATATAGGTGTAACCCACCGCGCGCATATTGGAAGCATCGGGGAACATCTGAATCATGTTCGCGCCGGATGCGCCGCCCGACCAGCCCGAACCCTGCAGCCCGTCGAGATTGGTTAATTCCGCTTCCATCATGCCGTTCTGCACCGCGCAGGGCTTGTCGTAGATGTTCAGGTAGACCGTCGCCTTGGTAGCGGTGTAGCCTTCTGCTTCCGCATTGACGTAGAAGTAGGTGCGGGCAAAATACTGCTCCGGAACACCAGACACCGTGCCGTCGGACGCAAGGGTCAATCCTGCGGGCATGGTCGAACCGGAAGCAAGACTGTAGGTGATTGGTTTGCCTTCAGGCGTTTCCGCCGTCGCCACAGACGCGTGGTATTCGCTGCCGACGGTGGCGGCTTCCAGCGTCATGGAGATGTACGCAATCTTCGCTTCGCTGATGGTAATGGTGTACTTGCACTTGTCCGTCTCACAGCCCTGCGCGGACGCGATAACCGTGAACTTCGTTTTACCCGCCTTAGCGGGCGTACCGGCGATGGTTCCGTTGGGATACAGCGTCAGCCCTTCCGGCAGAGTATCGCCATCCTTGAGGGCATATTCCACATGGTTGTCGTTGCTGGCAATCGCGTCGGATCGAATCACACCATCCAGGTAAACTTCCGTGCCCAGATAGAGACTGGCCAGTTTCTTCTTGGATTCCGCAAACGTCACCGTACACGAAATATCGCTTTGTTCTTGTGCACCGCGGATGGACATGCTGAAAATCGCTACGGTGTCGGAATACCCTTCCGCCGATGCCTTCACAGCAATCTCGCAGCTGCCTGCCTTTTCGGGAATGCCGACCAGCAGCCCGTTTTCAAAAGTCAGTCCTGCGGGAAGCTGAGAATCATCCTCCAGCGTGTAGGTCGCTTTGGCATTGCCGGACAGCTTCGCCGTGTAGTATTCGCCCACACGCGCCGTCGCCAGCGTACCGCCCTGCCGGTGCGGTGATGCGGATGGTGAAATTCGCTTCCGCTTCCTTGCAGTCGGAGGCAGAAGCCATGATTGTCACTTCCGTGTCGCTGGCTTCATTCACCTGACCGCTGATGGTGCCGTCCTGCGCAAGGGTCAAGCCCTCCGGCAGAGCGCTGCCGTCCTTCAGCGCATAGGTGATACTGCCGCTGCCAGTCGCCGACGCGACGGATGCGCTCACCGCTTCACCCTGCGCCACGCTGATTTCACCGCCCGCATAGGACAGCACACCCTCCGCCACGGCGATGGTGAAATCCGCATCAACGGACGCATTGCCCGCTGTCGCGGTTACGGTGAAGCTCGTGCTGCCCTTTGCAGCAGGCGTACCCGTAATCATTCCGGCCGAGGAAAGGCTCAAGCCTGCAGGCAGTTTGCTGCCGTCCTTGAACGCATAGGTGATAGCATCCGCACCCGTCGCTGTTGCCACGCTGACGCTGTAACTGACGCCCACCTGTGCATCCGTCAGGAGCGTCGCCGTGTATTCCAGCTTCGCGCCGCAGGATGTCAGCCCCAAGCAGAGCAGCGCCAGAATGCACACAAGCATCAAATACCGAAACCGCTTCTTCATCTTCGTTTCTCCTTGCATCCAATGTTTCCGAAAAATCCAGAAAACAGGGCTGCGGTCGCCCACAGCCCTGCGACAGTCCGCCGTTTGGGCAGCCTCGCGGCGGATGTCTGATTACGCCTTAGTCAGCCGGATTCACCACGAAGTGGAACGCGGCTTCCGCATCCTTGTAGCCGGCAGCGTGTGCGCCAATGGTCACATCAACGCCTTCTTCTGACGTCGCCGTTGTGGGCACGCCGGCAATAATGCCGTTCGGATACAGCGTCAATCCATCCGGCAGGAAGTTCAGGAACTTCACTTCCCAGCCCGTTTCGTCGATGACCAGCGCGTAGCCGGTCGTGTGCGTGTAGGTCACGCTGGTGCAATCCGCAGTCGTTGCCGTGCCGACGGACACGCAGTAGTATTCGCCGACCTTCGCCGCGGGCAGATTGGCGGCCGTGTAGGTCACGTCGCCAATGTAGTCCTTCACATAGACGACTGCGGGGTAAGTCACGCTCGTGCCGTCGGAGGGGGCAGTCGCGGTGATGACGGCGGTGAAGCGGCACGCTTCCGTGGGCAGACCTTCAATCGTGCCGTTCTGCGTCAAGAACAGGCCTTCCGGCAGCTTGCTGCCCTCGCCCAGCGTGTAAACCAGCGCAGGATTGTTGCCCACACCGCCCTTGCCGGACTTGACATACATCTGGAAGGAAGCGCCGCGCTGCGCCACGCCCACATAGTTGTCAATCTGCTTCAGTTTGCCGACGGTAACCTGGAACCAAGCGACCTGCCAGCCGATGAACTCGTCGCCGTCCTTCACAGCCACCTTGAAGCGGTACACGCCGTCCGCCGTATCCGCGGCAATCGTGCCCGTCACCGTGCCATCCGCATTCAGCGTCAGGCCTTCCGGCAGCTTGCCGTCGCACAGCTCGTAGACAACGCCGTCAAACAGGTCAGATGCAGCCGTCAGTTTGTCCGCATCCACATTGTCGCCGGGCATGTAGCAGCCGAGATCGTTGCGAGCCGCCGTGTCGTCCGCATAAGTGGTCACATGGTTCATCACGTTGCTCTGCGCCACAACGTAGAGGATATTCTTCGCTGCTTCGCGTAAGCAGTAGATGTTGGTAGGATCGTTCTTCGCCCAGTCGCTGCTCACATCCATGTCAATCTTGCCCAGCATCGCCAGTGCCATATCGCCGCCGCGAATCATCCCTGCATCGGCTGTTGTTGAGTGTATTATATACGGTCTTTCTGCGTTTGGCGCCTTCATCGCATGAATCATGTCTTTTTTGCGCGAATATCGCCCAAGTCAGCAAAATTATTGTGCTGTTCCCGCATCAAGTAAGAGACTCCCCTAAATAAATAGGAGAGCCGACCTCTCACACCACCGTGCGTACCGATCGGTACACGGCGGTTCAATCGCATGAGTGCAAGGACTCGTAGCAGTTGAGGATAC
>ENA-OPXC01000450-OPXC01000450.1-human-gut-metagenome-genome-assembly--contig:-NODE-450-length-37366-cov-2.843692_pt1 | contig 37366 bp, 31 predicted proteins | sample MGYA00241512_ERZ502016 | MGnify/ENA primary metagenome ERZ502016 (study PRJEB25962, sample SAMEA2043043) | human gut metagenome | biome: human gut; feature: human-associated habitat; material: faeces...
ACTAACATTGCAGAACAGAGTGCAAGTATTACCTACGAAGGTGTTGGAAAATACATCTCTGGCATGGCTAATATTGCTTGTGTCAAGTACAAGGATTATGCTTATCTGGTTTTAGGAATCGAAAATGCAACCTGGAATCCAGTAGGGACAAATCTTCGGATGCAGGATCAGAAAATCAACAATCAGGATTACCAGCTATGGCTGAGAAAGCTAGTTGAACCGCATATTCGTTTTGAATTTGAGGAGTTTGATTATAAAGGCAAGCATATCGTCATTTTCGAAATCCCGGCGGCAGTTGGAGAACCTGTCACATTCAAGGGTGAGGCGTACATTCGAATCAATAGCAACTTGACCAAGTTGAAGGATTTCACAGACTATACGCGTCAGATTTACTCTTCTCAACAAGATTGGAGTGCTCAGATCGTAAAAGATGCAACACTTGATGATCTGGATCCAAGGGCTATCGCCCGAGCCCGAGAACTATATATAGATAAGCATCAGCACCTTGCAAGTGATGTCGCTTCTTGGGATGACAAGACATTTTTGAATAAGGCCAAGATTACTAGGAATGGTAGGATTACAAATACCGCAATAATTCTTCTCGGAAAGGAAGAAAGTGAGGTATTGATTTCACCTGCGGTTTCCAAAATACGTTGGATTCTTAAAGGAACCGATGGTGTAGAACGAGACTATCGAATCCTATCCTGCCCGATGGTATTGGCCATCGATGAAGTATTCCACTTAGTTCGTAACTTGAAGTATCGGTATATCAATCCAAATCTAAGAACCCTGTTCCCTGAAGAGATTGACACATACGAACCATATGTGATTCGAGAGGCGCTCAATAATGCAGTTGCTCACCAGGATTACTCAAAGAGCGGTGTCGTGAATGTCGTCGAATTCGATGATAGGCTACTGTTCACTAATCTGGGCAGTTTTATCCCAGGGTCCATCCAAGCCGTATTGCAAGCTGACTCACCATGGGAGAAGAATCGCAACCGATTCCTTGCAAATGCTATGGTTGAACTTAAAATGGTTGATACTATCGGTAGCGGCATTAAGAAAATGTTTCGCTTACAGAAAGGCCGCCTTTTCCCGATGCCAGATTATGATTTCAGAGATGGTCGCGTGACTTTGACTGTTTTTGGAAGAATAATCGACATGAATTATACAAACATTCTCATGCAGAATGCGGACATTTCGTTAGAAGAAGCAGAAATGCTTAATCGGGTGCAGCTAGGCAAGCCGTTGACTGACTTTGAAATTTCCCATTTGAGAAAGAGACACCTTGTTGAAGGCCGTAAGAATGCCCTCGTTCTCGCCAAACCTCTCGCACAAGCGACGGGAAAGAAGGTGGATTATTCGAAACATAAAGGATTAACAGACAAGGCCTGCGAGTCTCTCATTATGACGGCCTTACGGGATCATGGAGAATTATCAAGAAAAGAAATCAATGAATTGTTAAGTAATTCATTGTCCGATATTCTAACAGACAAGCAGAGATATGATAAAATCTCAAATATCTTACGCCGGATGAGGCTGAATGGTCTTATTACAAATAGAGGAGCAGGGAATGTCTCTTTCTGGCGAATGGTGAATCATTCGTAAAGTGCGTCAATTACAAATGACTTACAAATAGTTTTACGAAAAGGATTGTTTGTAAAAGACTGATAATCTTAATGTTAGCCCTTTTGTAAGTTCGGACATTTCTTGGGGTTTTACAAATGGAGTCTAAAAAAGACCGATATGAAAGATCGGGTTAAAGCGAAGAGAATTGCGAGGTACTATGACCAATGCAGGTTGCCGATGTGGGCAAATGTGTTGGGCATAGTATTATTGGTCTTCGGTCTCGTGGCGGCTGGCATAACGGCCATCTTCCATGATAAGTATTCGTCGATCTTTGGCGCATGGGAATCTGCCCTAACAAATGTCTGGTTCATAGCTTTTATCGCATTGGTGGGCGTCGGCGCTTTGATCTCGCTTGGATATCCACTCTTGACGTTGATTGGCGCCTGGATCTGGACATTATTCGCAAAGCCGGAGCCGGATGTTGCCGAGGAACAGCCAGCTCCTGAAACGTCTGTGATCAAGGGGGTGGCTCCTACTGTTGAAGAGAACGCTCCCGCAACCGAACAGCCAGAGCGAGTCATCATAAACGAGGCCCGCCTTCGTACCATCTTTAACTCGGACTTTATGACTAGCTGGTCAGCCGAGCCTGGTAAGATGGTTTTATTCTAAAGGAAGACAAGCTTAAAGAATACCCGGTATTTTATTCTCGCTCTTTTTCACTACGAGAAAGTGTTTCTCATTGATGGGCAACGCCAGCTAAAGTCGGCAAAAACGGCCCCAAGTCGCCAAAATGTCGCCAAAAATTGAGACACAAAAAGAGCTAACCACTGAAAATCAGTCAGTTAGCTCTTTTTAAGGTGCCTCGGGCGGGAATCGAACCCGCACGGACATTTCTGTCCAAGGGATTTTAAGTCCCTCGTGTCTACCATTTCACCACCAAGGCGGTGTGGGCTGCAAATTTACTAAAAAAATGTCATTGATTGTGTAAAGCCCCTTAAGAAGTTTAAAAAGTAGTGATGTTAGGAAGATCGGCTAATAGTACTTCTTCTCTTGGCGATACAGGGCTATGAAGATGAAAATCAGGACGGTGAATGCCCACAGCGATGAGCCGCCGTAACTTAGTAACGGCAACGGGATGCCGATCACGGGCATGAGGCCGATGGTCATCCCGATGTTGATGAAAAGGTGCATGAATATGCAGGAGGCGACACAGTAGCCGTAGATGCGGGTAAACGCCTCCCGGCTTTTCTCGGCATCAGAGATGATCCTCAGGATCAGGAAAACATAGAGGGCTATCACAACAAAGCAGCCAATGAAGCCCCACTCCTCACCTACCGTGCAGAAGATGAAGTCTGTGCTTTGCTCCGGCACAAAACCGAACGTGGTCTGCGTGCCGCCGAGGAATCCTTTCCCGGTCAGACCGCCCGATCCGATCGCGATCATGCTCTGGTTGACATTGTAGCCCACACCGGCGGGATCCTCTTTCATGCCAAGGAGAACCTCTATCCTTTTTCGCTGATGGTCTTGGAGTATGTTATTGAAAATAAATTCGGTGGAGAAGACCAAGGCAACCCCGGCGACCAGACCGAGAGCGGACATCGACAGGAATCTCCGGCGTGACTTGTAGCCCTTGATGATCATGAATGGAACGGCGCAGACGCACATGCCGATCAGTATGTACAGCGGCTTGATCTTCCCGGCGATGCCCTCCGGATTGAACTTGCCAAGGATCCATGGCAGGAGGCACATCAGCAGGAACAGTCCCGCGCCGACCCAGAACATGGCGTTGAACTTGCCAGACTCCATCAGGTTGCAAAGAAGGATGATCCCTGCCAGCACGAGCAGCGACACGTACGGCGACACCGTCAGCGTCAGTATGAAAAGCAGAGCCGCCGCGTCGATGCAGAATATCCACCAACCTGAGAATCCTTCCCGGTACATCACGAATATGAAGCCGACGTAGACGAGAGCTGATCCAGTCTCGCTCTCCGCCAGGATGACAAGCATCGGGACTCCGAGAATCAACGCGGTGAGCATGAAGTCCTTGAACTTCGTGATCTTGAAGTTGACCTGGCTCATCAACGTGGCCAGGAGCAGGGATGTCGTGATCTTTGAGACTTCGGCGGGCTGGAACCTGACGGGACCGAACTCGAACCAGGAACGGGATCCTTTGACCTCCACACCAAGGAATATCACGCTCACAAGCAGGCACATGACAAACAGGTACAGCGGCACCGAGGCGCTTTCCCAGAACTGCGCGTTGATCACAAACAGAATCAGAGCCGCAAGTCCGAGCGCCGTGAGTATCCAGACGAACTGTTTGCCGGAGCGGAAATTATAGTCGAATATGGTGACGGGGCCGTCGGAATGGATGGAGGCGTAGATGTTGCCCCAGCCGATGAGGATGAGCAGCAGGTAGGTGACCACCAGCGCCCAGTCAACACTCTTCCTTATTCCTCTGTCTGAAAAGTTCTCCATCGCTCAACTATTTATAAGCCTTGACCCTTGACATGAGATTGCCCTGAAGAACCCTGTCCTCCAGAGGCCGGCGCTTGTCGCTGATCTCTCCGTTGAGATATTTCTCGACCAGCAGGGATGCGATCGGTGCGGCCCAGGTGGCGCCGAATCCGGCGTTCTCGATGTAGGCGGCCACGGCGATCTTCGGATCGTCCTTAGGGGCGAAGCAGATGAACACGGAGTTGTCCGCGCCGCGCGGATTCTGTGCCGTACCGGTCTTTCCGCAGATGTCCAGCCCCGGAACCGCGGCGATGGATGCCGTTCCTCCCGATCCGAATCCACTGTTGACCGCCCTCCACATGCCTTGCGTCACTTTTTTGAAATTCGTCGTGTCAACCATCGTGTACTGCCTCTCGTAATATTTCGGATCAATCTCGACCCCTTCCGACGCTTTCACGATGTGTGGAATCTTGTACCACCCTCTGTTGGCGACGGTCGCCGCGAGGTTGGCGATCTGCATAGGCGTGGCTCCGACCTCGCCCTGGCCGATGGAGATGGAGATGATCGTAGTGAATTTCCATCCTCCCTTGCCGTAGATCTTGTTGTACGTCTTTGATGTCGGCAGAGTTCCGCCCAGCTCGGCGGGGAAGTCCGTACCCAGCTTGTGTCCGAAGCCGAAACTTTGGACATATTCGTTCCATTTGTCGAGCGCCTCGCCGATGTCGCGGTATTTCTTGTTTTCAAGAATATTCCTGAGCACGTAGCAGAAATAGCCGTTGCAGGACATCATGATGGCTTCCTCCAGGGTGAGCGGGGACTTGTGGACGTGGCATCCGAGCTTGCGGTTGCCGAAATGGTAGCCTTGGCTGCAAGGGTAGGCCATCTCGGTGGTGAGGGTGCCTTCCTGAAGCCCGATCAGGCCGTTCACAAGCTTGAACACCGATCCCGGAGGGTACGGAGCCTGTACTGCCCTGTTGAACATCGGCTTGTGTGGATTCTTGATGATCTCGTCGTAGTGCTGGCCGATGTCCGCCAGCATGCTCACATCGACTCCAGGGCTGGAGACAAGCGTCAGGATCTCACCGGTCTTCGGCTCTATGGCCACAAGGCTGCCGACCTTGTTCTTCATCAGATCCTGACCGTACTGCTGGAGATCCGCGTCGATCGTCGTGTGGATGTCGTGTCCAGGGACGGCCTCCTTGTCCATCTCCCCGTCCTTGTAGCGCTGCTCTATCTGGTTGCGGGAGTTGCGCAGGTAGATGTGGTAGCCTTTCTCACCTCGGAGTTCCATCTCCCTGGCGGCCTCTATGCCGGTCTTTCCGGCGTAGTCTCCGGGACGATATTCACCGGGATGCCTCTCGATGTAGTTGGCGTCCACCTCGGAGACGTAGCCGAGCAGGTTGCCACCGGCGTTGACCGGATAGTCGCGTATGCTTCGGGCCTGCCCCCGGAACCCCGGGAAGTTGTACTGAAGCTCGGCGAACCGCATGTAGATCTCCGGCTTTATCTGCTTGAGCATCACCACGCTCTGGTAGCCTATGCGGCGACGGTTTCTGGCATATTCCTTCATCTTGTCCCTGATGAAGTCGGGCGTGACGTTGAGTGCGCCGGCCAGCATCAGGGTGTCGAATTGCTTGACCTCCCTTGGGGTGACGAGGATGTCGTAGGTGACTTTGTTGCTGACAATGATCTTGTCGTTGCGGTCGTAGATGATGCCTCTGGTCGGGTAGATGATGTCGTAGACCATCGAGTTGTTGGACGCGTTGATCTTGTACTTGTCGTCGATGATCTGGATGTAGAACAGCTTCCCGAGGATGATGGACGCCACAACCAGAAGACCGATGACCAACGACTTGCCTCTACCTTCTGTCTTCATAGGCCAGAAGGTTGATGATGCAGATCGAGGCCAGGTAGCCGGCGGCGGTGGAGAGTCCGACCTTTGTGGCTATGAACCAGAACGGTCTTGTGCCGGCGCAGTCGGCCAATGTGTAGATTGTCAGGAAAAGCATGGTCATCAGCATGACGGCCATGGAGACCCTGGCGAAGCCATATTTCCTGACGGAGATGTTCTCTTTCTGCTCGAAGGGCTCGCTGCCGAAGAACAGCTCGATGACAGGCTTCCGGAGCAGGGCGACCGGTACGAGGGAAAGCGCGTTGATGCCGAGGGTTCCCTCTGCGAAGAAATCCACTGCAAGTCCGGTGACGAAAGCGATCAGCATGGCCTTGACCGTGCCGGTCTTGGTCGGTATGCAGAGTACCATTGCCGGAAGGATGGTCAGCATGACGTAGGGCGTGAAATGAAAATAGTTGCTCAGGATCATCTGGCCAACCGTCAGCAGAATGTATGTCAACGTAAAGCTGTTTCTCATTTCCCTGATTGTTCTTGTTCCTCGATTTCCTCTATCTCTTCCGCCCTGGTGTTCGAGACGATGGTGACATATTTCAGAGCCTTGTGGTTCTGGAAGAGATCCACCCGGATCTCATTGGTCGCTCCGTTGATGATCTTTGACTCACCGGCCACTCCGATCGGGATGTCGGGAGGAAAGATCGTGGAATAGCCGCTCGTGTAGACCGTGTCTCCCGGAGCGAACTTGAACTGGAGAGGAATTTCCTTGAGTATGGCTCTGTCCGAGCTTGTGCCGTCCCATCCCAGGGGGCCGACGGCTCCTGAGTTCCCGAGCCTCGCGCTGATGAAGAATTCCGTGTTGAGGAAGGAGATCGCATAGGAATAGTGGCCGCTGACCGCATCCACGATGCCGATGATGCCTTTCGAGGTTATGACGCCCGAGTTGCGGGTCACACCGTCCTCGCTTCCCTTGTCGATGATCAGGTAGTTGTGCTGGGAGTTCGTGCTTGACTTGACGATGGTCGCCGGGATGTAGTTGAACCCATTGTCCATCATGACCGGCCTGAAATCCGGGTCGGCTGCCTTGGCCGCCAGCTCGTAGCCGAGAACCTTTTTCCGCAGCATGTCGTTCTCCAGGGCGAGCTCGTCGTTCTGCCTCTTAAGGGAGAAGTAGTTGGAGACAGCCTGCGTTGTCCCCCAGGTCTTGGCCATGAACCCATGTGAGATCCTGGCGATCCAGAGACGCTGCAACTCGTTGTTGTTGGACAGCATGAGAACAGCCGCGGCTTCCATAATGATGAAGACCGCGACTGTGATGATACTCTGGACTACGGATCTCTCCTTCGGCATTATCTCATCAGGAATGAGTAGTTGGATGTCTTCTTGAGAGCGATGCAGGTTCCTCTCGCCACGGCCCGTAGCGGATCCTCGGCGACATGGAACTGGATGTTGACCTTTTCGGTGAATCTCTTGGCGAGGCCTCTGAGCAGGGCACCGCCGCCGGAAAGGAAGATGCCATTCTCCACGATGTCTGAATATAGCTCCGGAGGAGTCATCTCAAGCACGTGAAGGATCGAGGATTCCAGTTTCGCGATGGATTTGTCGAGGCAGTGCGCGATCTCCTGGTAGGTGATTGTCGCCTCGACAGGGTGCGCGGTCATCAGATTAGGACCGTTCACAACGTATGGCTCCGGCTCCTCGTCCAGATCCGGAATCACCGCACCCACGGCGATCTTGATCTTCTCCGCGGTCGTCTCGCCGATCTTGATGTTGTGCTGCTGGCGCATGTAGTACTGGATGTCGCTGTTGAACACGTCGCCGGCTGTCGGGATGCTTTCCTGCTGCACGATGCCGCCGAGCGAGATCACGGCGATCTCCGCTGTTCCTCCTCCTATGTCTACAACCATGTTACCCTTTGGTGCCTCCACGTCAAGACCGATACCGAGCGCGGCGGCCATTGGCTCATAGATCAGGTAGACATCGCGTCCTCCGGCGTGTTCGCAGGAGTCACGCACGGCCCTGATCTCCACCTGGGTGCTTCCGGACGGAATGCCGACCACGATCTTGAGGTTGGGGGAGAAGAGAGACTTCTTCTTGCTGTTGACCTGTTTGATGAAGCCTTTGATCATCATCTCGGCCGCGTTGAAGTCAGCGATCACGCCATTCCTCAGAGGCCTGATGGTCTTGATCCCCGGGTTTGTGTGCTCGTGCATGAGCTTGGCCTGTCTGCCGATAGCGATGCATTTGCCGGAGTTGTTGTCAATCGCGACAATGCTCGGCGCATCCATGACAATCTCGTCATTCCTGAAAATGACGGTGTTGGCTGTTCCGAGATCCATTGCGATCTCTTGAGTCAGAAATGAAAGTGCCATAACAGTTATGTCTGATTCTATTATTATCTTTTATTCAACACAAAGTGTACTATACAACTCGTAAATATACGAAAAAAGTTATATTTGTAAGAATTTATTATGAATAGAAATAAAATATTAATCGTCATGGCCGCCGGAAGCGGTGTCAGAATGGGTGCGACAGTCCCGAAACAGTTCCTGGATCTTGGAGGTGTTCCCATTCTTCGCAGGACCATCGAAGCGTTCGTCTCGGCGGTTCCGGACATCAAGGTGGTCACCGTTCTTCCGGAGGATCATATTCCTTTCTGGAAGGAATATTGCCTGTCTTCGGGATTCAATTGTCCTCAGACATTGGTTTCCGGAGGCTTCACACGCTTCCATTCCGTAAGAAATGCGTTGAAGAAGGTTCCGGACGGAGCGATTGTCGCCATTCACGACGGAGTGCGGCCGCTTCTCTCGGCGGAATTGATAAGGAATATGTTCGCGCGGATGGATTCAGGTGGTGTCAGGGCCCTCATTCCGGTAATCCCTTCCGTGGACACCCTGAAGGTCATCGACCGGGTGAAGGATCAGGACGGGAACGAGGTTATGGTTTCCCCTGAGGGAGAGGTGGTGGACAGAAGCCGGATTTTCGGAGCCCAGACCCCGCAGATGTTTCTGTCAGAGGACATCAAGTCGGCATATTCACAAGCCTTTGACACCGCTTTCACTGACGATGCCTCTGTGGCGCGTAAAAAAGGGATACCCCTCTCCTTCTGTGACGGAGAGAGGTATAATTTCAAACTGACATCTCCCGAGGATCTGTCCCTCGCGAGGCTGATTATTTCGTCTTCTTCGAGAACTCGGCAGGCTGGTAGGTAGTCCGTTTGTAGTCCTTCACCCAGACCTGACGCTCGATGGCCTGGTCGAGGGAGATCATGGTCTCGGTCGACTGGATGTAAGGAATGTTCTGTATCGTGTTGATAAGGATCTCCATAAGGTGATCATTGTCAAAGCAGTAGGCCTTAAGAAGAAGGGCGGCCTTGCCAGTCACGAAATGACATTCCACAATCTCGGCGATCTTCTTGAGGTTGGCCACGACCTCCGGATACTTGTCGGCTTCCGAAAGGGTGACACTGATGAAGGCGCACACGTTAAGTCCTAGGGCCTGAGGCTTTACAAGCAGTCTGGATCCGGTGATGACACCGTTGTTCTCCAGTCTTTTCACTCTCTGATGAATAGCGGCTCCCGAAACACCGCACTCGCGGGCGATTTCCAGGAAAGGCATCCTGGCGTTGTTAACCAAGAAAGAGAGGATCTTCTGGTCAATCTGATCGATGTGATAAGTTGCCATTACTTTCAATTTCTAACTAAACAGCCGCTAATTTATGTAAAATAACTTAAAAAATCAAGATTTTTTGTATCGTCTTCTACCTTTTTCGGTTGGTTTTGAATTATTGATGATCTCCAGACACGCCTCTTCCGTGAGTCTGGCCGCATCGGTGCCTTTCGGAATCTTGTAGTTCGAGCCGGCGTGCTTGATGTAGGGGCCGTAGCGCCCGTTGATGACCTGGATGTCGCTGTCTTTATATTCAGCTATCACAGGATTAGCAGCGCTTTTGTTCAGCCCTTCCTCGATGATACCGGAGCATTCCTCCAAGGTGATTGTCAGAGGGTCTTTGCCGCGAGGGATGGAGAAGTTCTTGTCACCGTACTTGATGAACGGGCCGAACCTTCCTTTCAGGGCGACCACATCGACATCCTTGTACTTGCCGACCGTCCGAGGCAGCTGGAACAGCTTCAACGCGTCTTCCAGAGTGAGATCCTCGATGAGCTGGCCTTTGCCAAGCGAGGCGTACTGCACGTTCTCGCCCTCTCCTTTCTGGATGAACGGGCCGAACTTGCCGAATTTGGCGACGAATCGGTTGCCATCCCCGTCTGTCCCGAGATCCTTGGAGACATGGCTGTAGTTGCCGTCGTTGAGGACTTCTTCGACCTTCTTGTGGAAAGGCGAGTAGAATCCCGCGATGACCTCGTTCCAGACAAGGTTTCCGCCGGCGATCTGGTCGAAATCCTTTTCTACGTTTGCCGTGAAGTCGTAGTCCACGATGTCGGTGAAGTACTTCTCAAGGTAGTCGGTCACGATCATGCCGATCTCCTGAGGGAGCAGTTTCCCTCTCTCGGCTCCGATGCTTTCAGTCCTCGTGACATCCTTGACGATTCCGTCCTTTAGCTCCAAGTCGTTGACGACCACCTTCTTACCCTCCTTGTCGCCTTTGACGATGTAGCCGCGGCCGGTAGTCAGCGTGGCGATGGTCGGAGCATAGGTGGAAGGTCTTCCGATGCCAAGCTCCTCAAGTTTCTTGACCAAGGTGGCCTCTGAATATCTTTGAGGGGCGGCTGTGAACTTGCACTCCGCCAATATTCCCTTATCCGTCATCCTTGTGCCGGTCTGAAGATCCGGGAGCATGACCTCGTCTTCCTCCGACTCCTGGTTGTCGGTGCCTTCCATGTAGATTTTGAGGAATCCGTCGAACAGAACCTGGGTCGCCTGCGCGTTGAACTTCTCCGGCCTCTTGTCCGAAGCAATCTTGAGCGTTGTGTTAAGTACCTTGGCATCAGCCATCTGCGAGGCGACAGTCCTTTTCCAGATGAGGTTGTAGAGCTTCTGCTCCTGGGCGGTTCCCTCGATCTCCGTGTTCTCTATGAATGTAGGGCGGATGGCCTCGTGAGCCTCCTGCGCCCCCTTGCTGTGGGTCTTGAACTGGCGTGTCTTTGAATATTCCTCACCGAAGTTCTCGATTATGAACTTCCTGGCGGTGCCGAGCGCCAGGGAGGACAGGTTGGTGGAGTCGGTTCTCATGTAGGTGATGAGACCGCGCTCGTAGAGACTCTGCGCGACCCTCATCGTCGTGCTCACAGGAAAACGGAGCTTCCTTGCGGCCTCCTGCTGGAGAGTCGAGGTCGTGAACGGGGCGGCGGGGAAGCGGTTGGCTTCCTTCTTCTCCACGTCTGAGACCGTGAAAGCCGCTCCGATGCAGTCCTGGAGGAATCCGCGGGCCTCGTCGATGGTCTTGAACCTCGTGTCAAGGATGGCCTTGACCTTCACGGATTCCGCATAGCCGTCGGGATGGAAGACAGCCTCCACCTTGTAGTAGGCCTCGTTGCGGAAAGCCATGATCTCCTTTTCCCTCTCGACCACAAGCCTCAGCGCCACGGACTGCACGCGGCCCGCCGAAAGCTTCGGCTGGATCTTTCTCCAGAGTATAGGGGAAAGCTCGAAGCCCACAAGCCTGTCAAGGACTCTGCGCGCCTGCTGTGCGTTGACAAGGTTCATGTCGATGGAGCGCGGATTACGCACCGCGTTCACGATCGCATCCTTTGTGATCTCGTGGAAAACGATTCTTCTGGTTTGCTCCTTCTTAAGTCCGAGAGTCTCGAAGAGGTGCCATGAGATTGCTTCTCCCTCCCGGTCCTCATCGGACGCGAGCCACACTGTAGAGGCTTTTTCCGCCGCCTTCCTGAGTTCGCCCACCACTTTCTTCTTGTCGGCGGGAACCACGTATTCAGGAGTGAAGCCCTTCTCCACATCCACACTCAATTTCTTGTCCTGAAGATCCCGGATGTGACCGAAACTGGATTTCACCTCGTACCCGTCGCCCAGGAATTTCTGTATAGTCTTGGCTTTGGCCGGAGACTCGACGATAACTAGATTGTCTGCCATAGTGTACTATTTTACAAGCATTTCATAGATAGTTTGCCATTTCAATCTGCAAAGTAAGCCACAAACTGGGCAATTTTCCAAATTTTGTTTTAAATTTGTCCTTGTTATGACCGATGCGACACGAAAGAAAATCACCAAGTGGTTCTGGATTCTGATCACGTTTCCGGTACTGCTCCTTTTCCTTATGATATTCCTAGTCTGGGCCTTCGCCGACATTCCTTCCTTCAAGGATCTGGAGAACCCTGACAACAAACTGGCGACCCAGGTGATCGCTGCGGACGGTGAGATTCTCACCACCTTCCACATCGAGAACAGAACCCATGTCTCCTACGAAGAGATCTCTCCGAATCTCGTCCATGCCGCGGTGGCCACCGAGGATGTGCGTTTCTACAAGCATTCCGGCATTGACTTCAAGGGACTTGGTCGTGTTCTGTTCAAGACCATCCTGATGCGTAACTCCAGTCAGGGAGGAGGAAGCACGATCACCCAGCAGCTTGCGAAGACCCTCTACCCAAGGGCGGATGTGGGACGCAAGGTTCCAGGTGTGTACCATGCCAGGATGGTGTGGGTCAAGCTTAAGGAATGGATAACCGCCGTCAAGCTGGAGAGGGACTACACCAAGGACGAGATCATGACGATGTACCTCAACTCCATATTCTTCGGCAGCGGGGCCTATGGCGTGCGTTCCGCTTCGGAGACTTTCTTCGGCAAGCTGCCGTCGGAACTTTCCGTGGAGGAAAGCGCGATGCTGGTGGGCATGGTCAACAAGCCGACCCGCTACAATCCGGCCATCAATCCGGACAAGGCGCTGAACAGGAGGAATTTCGTGATCGGCCAGATGGAGAAGGCCGGCTATCTGGACAAGGCGCAGAGGGACTCCATCAGGCTGATTCCTATAGCGCTCAACTACGAGGTGCAGGATCACAACGCCGGTCTGGCTCCTTATTTCAGGGACATGGTCCGCCGCGTGATGAACGCGAAGAAGCCACGCAGGTCGGACTACTACACCATCGAGGACTACTCCGCCGACTCTCTGGCATGGGCCGCGGACGACCTTTACGGTTGGCTGGACAAGAACAAGAAGGCGGACGGGTCGAGGTACGACCTTGACCGCGACGGGCTAAGGATCTACACGACCATCAACTACAAGATGCAGAAATATGCCGAGGAGGCTGTCGCCGAGAGGATCCGTGACCTTCAGGCTGATTTCCGCCGGGATTTGAAAAGCAAGACCAACAAGCCTTTCTCGAATGACATCGACGCGGAGACCAGGGATCGTGTGATGCGTCAGGCGAGGCGCTGGAGCGACCGCTACCGTGTCCTGAAGAAGGAAGGGAAGAGCGAGGCGCAGATCCTCAAGACTTTCTCCCAGCCGACAAAGATGCGTGTGTTCGCCTACAATAGTAAAGGCTATGCCGACACGACCATGACTCCGGACGACTCGATCCGCTACTACAAGTCGATACTTCGTACGGCATTCGTGGCGATGGAGCCTGGGACCGGTCACGTCAAGGCCTATGTCGGCGGACCTAACTATCGCTATTTCAAGTACGACAATGTCCGTCAGGGCAAGCGCCAGGTCGGTTCGACGATCAAGCCGTTCCTCTACACCCTGGCGATGCAGGAGGGCATGACCCCTTGCGACAAGGTGGTGAACCTGCCGCAGACCTTCGTGCTTCCGGACGGCAACACCTGGACACCTCGAAGCACGGACAAGGAGCAATGGATAGGAAAGACCGTCACTTTGAAATGGGGTCTGACGAACAGCTCCAACAACATCTCGGCCTACCTGATGAAGCAGTTCGGGCCGGAGGCGATGGCGGACATGATGCGCAGGATGGGCATCCGGAGCCACATCGACGAGGTTCCGGCGCTTTGCGTAGGGCCGGCTGACCTCTCGCTGTGGGAGATGGTGGCCGCCTACAACACCTTCCCGTCAAGGGGAGTCTACATCGAGCCTCTGTTCGTGACCAGAATCGAGGACAACCAGGGCAATGTCATCAGCGAGTTCACCAACCGCAAGCGCGAGGCGATAGGTGAGAACACCGCTTTCCTGATGGTCAATCTGATGGAGGGCGTTGTGCAGGGCGGAACCGCCAGCAGGCTCCGCTACCGCTACAAGCTGATGGGCGAGGTCGCAGGAAAGACCGGCACCACCAACGACAACGCCGACGGATGGTTTATCGGCTACACGCCGACTCTTGTGGCGGGAATATGGACCGGCGCGGAAGACCGACAGGTGCATTTCCAGTCCATAACCTATGGCCAGGGCGCGCACATGTCCCTTCCGACCTGGGGAATATTCATGCGTAAGGTCATCGCCGACGGCACTCTCGGAGTCTCTGAGAACGACCGCTTCATCGCTCCTGCCGGCGTGACATTGGATCTGAACTGCACCGGTGGTGACGATGATGCCGTCGCGGACGTTCAGCAGAAAACGGAAGACTATTATTTTGAATAAAAAGGAAGCGGCGTAGGAATATCTTGCCGCGGATTATGTAACTATTACCAATATGGGCAAGTACCAGAGGATAGCAGTGATTTATGGAAGTGACTCTTCGGAATGGGAGGTCGCTTGCCGCAGCGGGGAGTTCGTGGCTTCCCGCATTGACGGGACGAAGTACGATGTCTATGAGATTTTCGCCCGGTTCGGAAAATGGCAGCTGGTCTCGATGAAGAAACGAGACGCCATGAGGATTCCTTTTGCCGAGGGAGCCAGGCCGGAGATCGACAAGACGGACTTTTCCGTCAAGGTCTACGGGGAGAAGATTAATTTTGACTATGCCTACATAGTGCAGCACGGCACGCCGGGTGAGAATGGCCTGCTCCAGGGCTATCTTGAGATGCTTGGGATCCCGTTCAGCAGCTGTAGCGCCTTTGTTTCCGCGATAGCTTTCGACAAGTTCGCCTGCAAGAGCTATCTCCGTGAGGCTGATTTCGTTAAATGTGCGCCCGATGTCTTCGTGCGTAACGGAATGGACATCGACGCCGTCTGCGCCAAAGCGGCGGAGAAACTGAAGTTCCCTGTTTTCGTGAAGCCGACCGACGGCGGATCCAGCTTCGGAATCACCAAGGTACGCAAGGCCGAGGATCTCCCGGAGGCCATCAGGTTTGCCTTCTCTGAAGGGCCGTCAGTGATTGTCGAGCAAGGAATACAAGGCAGGGAATTCACCTGCGCCGCCTATGCGGATGCCGAAGGGGTCAAGTCACTTCCTGTCATTCAAGTGGTTACGGAGAATGACTACTTCGACTATGACGCGAAGTACAACGGCCACAGCCAGGAGATCTACCCTGCACCGATCAGTGAGGAGCTGAGCGGACATATTAAGGAAGTAAGTAAAAGAATATACTCGCGGCTCGGCTGCGCCGGTGTTGTGCGGATGGACTACATCCTTGCCGAGGATGGGCTTTATTTCCTGGAAGTCAACACTATCCCTGGCATGACAAGCGCTTCTCTCGTTCCTAAGATGGTTCGTACGGCGGGGATTGACATCACCGACTTCCTGACGGGGATCATTGAGTGTTCATAAACAATTCTTACAAATATTTTTAAGAGCTTATGCTATTGAAAGATTTCCTTAATGAAGGAGTCGCGCGGCTGGAGCCTCTCTATCCGACCAAGGAGGCAAGGAATATAATGCTGATGCTTTGTGAGAGCCGCATCGGAACCAAAAGCTACACTCACATCGTGGAGCCTGGGTACCAGATCAAGGACAAGTCGCTGGATGGTCTGAATTCGGATTTGGACAGACTGGCCTTGGGTGAGCCGGTGCAGTATGTGATAGGGTTCGCTGATTTTTGCGGCCTGCGGTTCAAGGTGACACCGGACGTGCTGATTCCCCGCCCGGAGACCGAACTTCTTTGCCGCGAGGCCATCAAGGTCGGATCCCGCATACAGAGGATGAGAAAGGCCTACGGCAAGTCCGCCAGACCTGTCAGGATCCTTGATCTCTGCACCGGTTCCGGCTGCATCGCCTGGACGGTGGCTCTGAGCATCCCGGGAGCGGAAGTTGTGGGCGTGGACATCTCCGAAAAGGCTGTTGCCGTGGCTTCCGGTCAGGACTTCGCGTCTGCCCTCAAGGAGTCGGACGCTGTCGCCCCGCGCTTTGTCGTGGCGGATGTCCTGGCAGAGCATCAGCCTTTCGCTGAAGGTGAATTCGATCTCGTGCTGAGCAATCCTCCTTACATCATGGAGTCGGAGAAGGAGCGGATGCGTGCGAATGTCCTCAACTATGAGCCGTCAACGGCTCTGTTCGTCACGGACGGGGATCCGTTGGTCTTCTACCGTGCCATCGCCTCTATTTCCCGCGAATGTCTTTCCGCTGAGGGAAAGGGACTTACGGAGATCAACGAGCTTTTGGGGCCAGAAACGGCGAAGATTTTCGCCGACGCCGGTTTCTCCAAAACAGAGGTCGTGAATGATTTTTATGACAAAAACCGCTTCGTTTTCTATTCTAAATAGGGCATAGGGAGCGTTACAGACCAGATTTTTAGCATTAGCCGTGGAATTATTGTGTCCACGGCTATTTTTGTGTCACTTTGTGCCGTGAACAACTTTAAACTCAAGTAAGATGAAGAATTTCAGCACAAAGAAAAGGTTGCTTGCGCCGGTGGCGCAGGCCCTTGCGTTGACGACAATCCTGTTTTCCACAGCCTGCGAGCAGACTGAGCAGCCTTCGCGCGTCCCGGCTGTCCCTGTGCCGGAGAATTGCCGCGATGTGTCGGATCTGTCTCCGGAAGGCATCGCAAGGATACTGTCCGAGCTTCCCATCACCTCCGGTCAAGTCCGTGAGGTGTACGATGCCGTCACGGCGTCTTCCTCCAACGGCTACGACGAGGAATACCCTTTCTCCAACCTCTTTTCCTGTCCCGGCTCAGGAGTCGGGGACGAATTGCTCAAGACCAGATCCGCCGTTGAATATTCCGCCCCTCTGGCCGGTCTTCTCGCCTCGGCATCTCCTCAGACGAGGTCGGGCTCTTTTCAGGATGCCCTTTCAGCCTCCGGACTACAGATCTACTGGCCATATTCGGAGGACTGGGACGGCGTGTCAATGCCTGTGATCACATTCAATCCTGAGATCTCGCGGAAATGTTCATTGGTCTCCGAGGCTGCTGACACTAATGTCGGTTTCCTCAGGGAGCAACTTCCTGACGGCTCCTGGATTCTCAAGGAAGTCGTTGTGGATGAGGAATATGCCCGTTCGCATCCCGTGTGGGTCATAAACCGGAACGAGGATGCCGCCTACCTCACGCCTCAGATGGTGGAGGCACTTTACCCGGAGCGCACCGCCTCCGCGCAGACCAGATCCTACTGTGATTATGATTTCAAGACTTTGGTACTCAAGGAGTTCAAGGCGCACAGAAACTACGACTCCTGGTTTGCCGGCGGGTCGGAATTCTTCATCAAGTGCGGCTCCTTGAACGGCTTCACCGCCCAGACGGAAGAGGAACTGAAACTCTACTATCCTTCGGTCACGGACCTGATGGTAAACGTGAGACGCAAGCAGGTGGGAAAGACGCTCCGGTTCAACACCGTGCTTGTCTCCGAGTGGACTCCTCAGCTGGAGGAATGTGTCTTTCTGATGATCGAGGATGACGGCGGCAAGCAGACCTCCTGGAAGGCCAGCGGTGTCGTGAAGATCAAGTCCAGATCCTACGGCTTCGAGGTGGAGCTTCCTTTCCGCCGCAATGACGACCTTGTGTGGCGCGGCAAGCTTTCCAGCAACTATTTCGAGAAGTACAACGGCAAGCCGAACCGCTTCGGCGATGTCAGCGTCACCTTCAGTTTCCTGTAGCCACTGACACTTTGACCATTTCACAACCCCGACGCTTCGGCAAGGTACGGTCGCTGAGATTGTCGAGGTGCCGGGGCTATGTTTTGCACGAAATATTGTGGAATCAAAAATAATACCTATATTTGAATGCCGGTAATTTTAAGACTGTTCGGTTTCTCGTTTTACTTTTTTTTAGCAGGGAACACGAACCGATCCACGTGTACATTGAAGGTGCTGATGGCTATGCTGTCTATGACTTGAGAAAAGATAGGTTTGTTCAAAGGACAGTAAGTAATATCAAGGCGGGAGATCTGAAAAAGATCGAGATGGTATTGGATGAGAACAAAGAGATGATCATTCGAACTTGGAATAGTTATTTTGATAACATAAGGCGATGAAAATAAGAAAAATATGGTTTGATGAGCGGTTCCTGTACGGAGAGGATGAATCCGGGAGTGTCTTCCGTCAGTCTTTGTTGTGGTATCGTGCCCTGCGGAATGCCGATGAAAAGCAGCGAGAGCATTACCGGATTGGCTTTGAGGGCATTCATTGGCCGGATCTGAATGTGGATGTCAGTTTTGAAAGCTTTACATACAAAGACGCTATGCCGACACCGTTTCAGGAGTTCTTCCTGAAACACAATGAAATCAATATTTCCGGATTCTCTGAATATGCCGGCATAAATCCCACCCTGTTCCGGAACTACATTAATGGCTTCAAGCGTCCTTCCGCCGCGAGGCTTCAGCAGATACAACAAGCACTTAAGGCATTGGCGGAATCCTATTCCAGTGTTCATTTTGCCGAATAATATAGGATTGTCGAAGGCGAGGGGTACAAGATGCTGATCCTTGGCTTAGTAAGCGTTATTGCCTGCTGATGGGAACTACATTGAGGCAGTCCGGCTACTTTTGTTCGGCGTTGTCCAGGTAAGCCACGGACGGCTTGTCAGAAATACTCATTGCCGGGAAGAGAACATGAATGGATTTAAGATGTTCCGTAAATAGGGATTTTTCACTTAAAAAATTTTTGTTTACGGAATATTTGTGTAATTTTGTATTAATTAACGCTATATGAGAATCGTTTCGCATAGAAAACTGAAGGAATTCTACGAGCAAGCCGGGCATGAGGATGCGAGGATACCACTTGAGCGTTGGTACCATACCGTTGAGGAGGCAAAGTGGCATTCTTTCGCGGAAATGAGGATGTTCTTTGGAACGGTTGACTATGTTGGGAACCAACATTATGTTTTTAACATCGGCGGCAACAAGTATAGGTTGATTGTGGTTGTTAAGTTTGTGATGGGTTATGTTTTCATACGTTTCGTCGGCACTCATCAGGATTATGACAAAGTTGATGCTTCAATTATATAGGAGGGTATGACTATGAGGATAATCACAGAAGACCAGTATAGATTAGCTCAGAAAAGAGTGGAGGATCTGCTTCCTCTGGTTGATGACAGCACACCATTGGATGATCCCAAGGCCATTGAGCTGATGATGATGTCAGACATTGTCATTGATTATGAGAGTGAGCATTTCCCTATAGCGAAGCCAAGCGTCGCTGAGCTTATCGCGGACGGCCTTAAAGAGAATCATATTACCCAGAAGCAACTTGCGGAAGAGCTGGGAATCAGCACGACGCGCGTGAACGATTTCGTGTCGGGAAAATCAGAGCCGAATCTGAAAACAGCCGGACACATCTGCCGTTTTCTGAAGATACGTCCCGCCGCGATGCTGATGCTCTGATCGGCGGCGGCAAAAATGCGAACCCGTAGGCGCTTGTCAGATCGTGCACCAGAAGGTTACGACGAAAGGGATGGAGAACTCCAGGACGAAGCCGTGGAAGAGGGAGACCACGGAATATTCCTTGCCGGAGGTGGCCATTATGATCGGGAGGGTGGTGTCCATCGAGGTGACTCCGCCGGCGGAGATCGGGGCGAGCGGGCCGCAGAACCTGGCGAGGAGCGGAGCCAGAAGCAGCGTGGCCATCTCCCTTATGATGTTCGACAGCAGGGCGATGGTGCCGAGTTCGGCACCCCGGTAGCCGGTTATGAATATGCTGGAGAGGGAGTAGTAGCCGAATCCGGATCCGACTGCGAGACAGTCTGTGGCCGACCTGGATGACAGGATCAGCGAGGCGGCCAGCGCGCCGGCAAAGGTGCCGATTATGGTGCCGACCGGAAGCAGGGCCATCCTGACATCCAGGGATTTGAACTTGGAGACTATGCTCTTGTCGCTCCCGACGCCAAGGCCCACGAAAAAGAGCAGCGCGCAGAGGGCGTAGAATGTCAGATCGCCCCCGACGAATCTTTCCGGCACTATGCCGGACAGGCCGGCGAGGATGCCGAGGACAAAAAAGCCCACGATCACAAGACTACCTTTCATGACTCTTTCTTGCAGGATTTAATGTAACGCCACAGAACCCAGGCCAGCAGGCAGCTGCCGACCGTTGACAAAACCGCAATGACAAGAGCGTCCAGCCCGAGCGACGGAAGCGCCGAGATGATCTTCCTGTTGCCGCCGACCTCGACTCCCAGAAGAAACAGAAGCGCCCAGATCAGGACGGTTACAGTTTTCGAAGCCCATCCGCAATCGCGGTTCCTCAGCAGCCATCCGACCGCTATCCCCGCGAACATACACAGCAGTACTGTAAACATACCCCATACTCAAATGATGCGCAAAGATAGCAAATATTCCTTCCAAAACAGCCTATGGGAAGACGGCTGCAAGGTCTCTGCTACCTGGAGGCGAGGATGTTCGTGGCGGCGTAGGAGAGGGCGGCGTAGAAATCCTCGCCGAAGACGGCGGTGAGGGGTTCACGGAGAAATTCGTAGACGCGGATTCCTTCCCGGCGGCCTTTCTCATAGGCATCCTTGCATATTCCCCAACGATGGAGATTGAGCGCCTTGCCGCCGCCGGTGAGTCTGGTGACGCGTACCGGGTAGAGCCAGCAGGACTGAGGCTTGCGGAACTTGCAGGTTCCCTGGAAGAAACACCTCTCGATGGAGCAGAAGCAGTTCCCGTCCTCGTCGAATGTGGTGTAGGCGCACTCCTCGGTCTGATCCACGACGGGCGTCACGATGTCTCCGTCACGGTCGATGGAGAAGAAACCCTCCCTGTCGATCTGCGCGCGGCCCTGCGGCCTCATGAGTTTTGAATATACAGGATAACCCTCTTCCAAAGGCTCCAGCTCTGACTCCTCCAACGGGGCTCCGCTGTCCCCGATGATGCAGCAGCAACCTTTGCACACTGCGTAGTCGCAGGCGAAATGTTCAGTGACAACATCTTCTGACACAAGGACATCACCAATCTGGATGATGGTCCCGAACTTATTGTTTGACGACATATTCGATTCTCATTCCTTCGGACAACGCTCCGAAGATTTCCTTTACCTTGTCGGCGGAGACACTGCCGATCCTGCCGGCATAGCCCGTCAGCACGTCCTTACCTCCGGAATAGCGCATCAGGACCGCGTCGATGTAGTTGTCCGGATCGGCGAGATAGGTCGAGTAGCTGTTGGTCAGCAATGACTTGCATGCCGCAAGCTCGGCGGGAGCTATCGGATTTGAAAGCACGTTCTCGATTACCTTGCGGGCCTCCACGAGGGAACGCATCGGCTGATCCGAACCGCTTTTCACGCCGTAGGGGAGGCCACACTCCGGCACCGGAGTGCAGGTGAAGATCAGCTCCAGAGCCTCCTGAGGCCAGATGCTGAAACGATCGGACATCCTCACGCTGAATCCATGTTCGGCCATCACTCCGGTCAGACGACGCTGGAGCGCAAGACCGGCGACCTTGAATGCCATGTAGTTCTCTGTCGTGAACGGTTCGGCGCACGCTAAGGCCACGCTGAGGCTGACAGGGGAATCCTCTCTTGTGTAGGTCGTGGATCCGCTGCGAAGCTTGTAGGGGTTGAACTGGCGGACAGACTGGGTCTTGCTCACCCTGAAACCACCCAGGTACTGGCAAAGAATCTTCTGGACGGATTCGGCGGACAGATCCCCGAGCAGGACAAGCACGCCGTCATTAGCCCTTATGAACTGGTCGTCGAAGAATGCCGAGGCGACATCCAGCGTGCGCGCCGTAAGGCCGGTCGGAGTCTTCACCGAGGAATAGTTGTAGTCCTGGTACATGAGACTGTCCAGATAGGCAGGCTTAAGGGATGCGAGTTCCATCCTACGCCACGAATCGAAGGCCTGCACCGAAGGTCTCCTCAGATTGGCGGCAGAGAGCAAAGCCTTGAGAGTCAAGACAAATCTGTTGGATTGCGCCGACCCGTAGAGTCTCGTGTCTGATGTCGAGACAGCGCAGTTCATCTCCACTCCGTTGGCTCTGAGGAGCTTGTCGAAATCTCTTCCGGACATGCCCGCGATGTTGCACAGGCCGAACATGTCCGAGAAGAAGGCTCCCTCGCCGCGGCGCAGATCGCGCACGGTGGAGAAGCCACCCTTGATCATGAAAGAGTAGCTGAACCTTCCGGATGTAGGCATCTTCTTGTAAATCACCTTCATGCCGTTGGAGAAAGTCCACATCTCTCCTCCGGAGACCGGTTCCGGAGACACGGACTTCATCTTGACCTTGTTTTTCTCGTTCCACAGGGCGGACGTGTCCTTGATGGCCGTCCTCCATTTGTAGGAAGGCTTGTCCAGCAGAGAGACGCAGTCGGTGGCCGAGGCGAAAACCACAGGCCAGAACCATTCGTCGTAGTCCTCCTCGTCGCCTGTCCAGGTCACCTTAGGTGTCTTCATGTCCGAAAGCAGCGCCGCCGCATAGCTGTTGAACAGATCCGTCTCGGCCTCGGCGGACATATTCCTTGAGGAATAGAATGTCGCCTTGGTGGCCGGGGCGGCCAGGTCAGAGCCATAGAGATAGGAAGATACGCACCTTTGGACAAGCGCGTCGTTGGTCTGAGGCTTGTAATAGCCGCTCAGCACGGAGTTGCGTGCGACGAGATATTCATTCACCTCGACCCCTTTCGAACAGATCTCCGACAGGACGGAAGCCACCGCCAAGGATGCCGGCATAAGCTGGCTCCGTGTGGTACGCACGCCCACGCTGAACATCTCGTCGCCTGAGCCAGAGGCACTTCCGAAATAATCCACCGTCAACTCCCGGGCAGGAATATCCCGCGTCATGAGGGACTCCCGCAGACGGACTCCGACAATCCCCCGGAGGGACTCGGAGAAAAGCTCGGAGATGAACGGCTGGATCGTGTTCATCTGGTCGTCCGGCGTCCTCGGGGAACGGAACGCAACCGTCAGCGAAGACTCCTTGGACGGGATGAATGAATATTCCGCCTCCTCCGAAGGTCTCCAGACATATTCCTTCTTCTTGTAGAAGGGAGTCCGGGAAGGCACCATCAAGGAGAAGACGTTCATTCTCTCGATGATGGCGGCAGGGTTGATGTCGCCCGCGATGATGACCGCGTGCGGACAAGGCTGGACCGAGATGAGGTCGAACAGCATCAGCAGAGTGGTGTCCGAGGCGGCCTGGTCGAAGACGGGGACATCATCGAATCTGAATATGCTCGCTTCGTCCCTGAAGGAGACATAACCCTCCGGACGGCAGCCTATTCCTTTGCGGGACAGGAACTTGTAGGGAATCGTCTTGTTGAAGTGGGGCAGGGACGAGAGTTCTTTCCTCGCCGCCAGTGAGTCAATCCTTCCTTTTCCGACGAGGGCGAAATCGGCCACACCCTTCATCGAAGGGTTCGTCACAAGGTAGTAAGTGATTCCGTTTGTAAGATTGCCGGTGGTGACCGCTCCGTCCTTAGGAAAAACGGGCAGAGTCTGCGCTGGCATCATAATTGAAAAACCAAGCAGGGCAAAGCAAATAATTATTTTGACCGTATGACGCATCATTTCACCTCCTGTTAAAGCAAAAATAACCAATAATGTGCATTTGACACAAATTTTTATTACATTTGTGATTACTGCCATCATTATGGAATATAGTTAAACATAATTTTTAAATACAATGAAAAAGTTTATTCTCGCGATCGCGGCCGCGTTTATGGCCGCAAGCATGGTGTCCGCCCAGGACATGGCTCAGGCTACCGAACTCTACAATAATGGAGCCACAGCCATCTCGATGAAGAATTGGACCGAGGCTCTCGACTATTTCCAGAAGGCTCTCGAAATGGGTAAGACGATTGGCGCCGACGCCGATGAGCTCGTGACGAACTGCAAGAACGCCATCCCTGGTGTGGCTCTTGAGATCGCCAAGGATCTGATCAAGGACAAGAAGTACGAGGAGGCTGAGACGAAGCTTGCTGAGGTAGAGAAGATCGCCACTGAATATGAGAATGCCGAGGTTGCCGAAAGGGCGAAGGAACTCGTTCCGCAGATGTGGATGCAGAAGGGCGTGGACGCTCTCAAGCTGAAGGACTTCGCGACTGCGGCTGACGGATTCGCAAAATCCTACGCCATCGACACGACCGCCGGCAGGACCGCTCTTCTTCTGGGCCAGGCTCTTGGCGCCCAGGGCAAGACCGAGGAGGCCATCGAGGCTTTCCAGCACGCCGCTTGGAACGGAGAGGAGGCTGAGGCCAAGGAGCAGATGTCCAACATCTATGTAAGGCAGGCCAACGCCGCCCTCAAGGGACAGAAGTTCGCCGACGCCGTGAAGGCCGCTGATAAGGCCAACAGCTATTCCGAGAACGCCACCGCCTACCTCATCGCAGGTCAGAGCTCACAGAAACTCAGCAAGAACGCTGACGCCATCAAGTACTTCGAGAAGTATCTTGAGATGAAACCGGACGCCAAGAACGCTCCTGCCATCACCTTCACCGTAGCCGCTCTCTACCAGGGCGCGAAGAACAACGCCAAGGCTCTTGAGTTCTACAAGAAGGTTCAGGATGATCCTAAGTTCGGTGACCAGGCCAAGCAGATGATTACTTCCCTCAGCAAGTAATCAATGGAATTTCTCGAATTGCTTGCTCCGGCAAGGAATGCTGACATCGGCATCGCGGCGATTGACTGCGGTGCCGATGCCGTGTATATCGCCGGGCCTGCGTTCGGGGCAAGACAAGCCGCCGGCAACTCCATGAAGGACATCCGGAGGCTCACTGAGTATGCCCATCGCTTCGGCGCACGCATATTCTTGACTCTCAACACGATTCTGTTTGACGATGAGCTTGCCGAGGCGGAAAGGCTTCTTGCCGAGGCCAAGGATGCGGGAGTTGACGCGATCATCGCCCAGGATCTAGCCGTCTGGCAAATGACGGATCTTCCAGTCCACGCGTCCACGCAATGTGCGGTCAGAACACCGGAGAAAGCCGGATTCTATGAAGGTCTCGGCGCCTCCAGGATTGTTCTGGAGAGGGAAATGTCGCTTGAACAGATCCGGAGCGTAAGGTCAGCTGTCGGCTGCGAACTGGAGTTTTTCGTCCACGGCGCGCTTTGCGTCTGCTACAGCGGCCAGTGCTACATGTCCGAACGGATCAGCGGGCGGAGCGCCAACAGAGGGGAATGCATCCAGGCCTGCCGGTCTCTCTACGACCTCGTGGACGATTCGGGCAGGGTGCTGGCGCGGAACAAGGCCCTGCTGTCGCTGAAGGACTACAACCTGGTGGACAGGCTTGCCGATCTGGCGGATGCGGGAATATGCTCGTTCAAGATCGAGGGGCGGCTGAAGAGCGTTTCCTATGTGCGGAATGTCGTGCGGGCATATTCATCGGCATTGGACAAATTGGTCGCCGTGAATCCGGCAAAATACCGTAGGGTGTCGTTCGGGCGATGTGAGGGTGGATTCGCGCCGGATCTGGGCAAGACATTCAACCGTGGCTACACGCAGCTGTTCCTTGACGGAAAACGTTCAGGCCGATGGTCTTCGATGGATGCGCCGAAATCGATTGGCGAGGAGGTCGGGACGGTGGTCTCCGTCGCTCCGGCGAGTGGTTCCGCGCGGGGTTTTAAGAGTGGTTCCCCGGCCATGGGCCGCCGTGAGGCCATGGGGGACATCATCGTCACCGTCAGGCTAAGGGATCAAAGTGTGCGTCTGCAGAACGGAGACGGTTTCTCGTTCATGGCCAAAGGCCGCGGAGAGATTGTCGGTTTCCGGGGTGATGTCTGCCAGGGGAGCCGCATAATCTGCCGCAATGTCCAAGGTCTTTATCCCGGCGCGAGGCTTTATCGTAACCTCAGCGCCGCCTTCGAGAAGGAGTTGGAGTCCAACCTGCCGTCCAGGACGATTCCGGTCGAGGTGGACGTGGCTGTGCGGTCGGATAAACAAATATATTCATTGAAAATCAAGGCCCAAAGTCAGGATGGACGAGTCGTGGAGCTGGAGCGTGAGGCCGGAACGCAGGTGGCGGAGAATGCGGAGAGGATGCGGTCGTTGTTCTCGGCCCAGATCTCCAAGGCTTCGGGAATATATTCATTCACTCTTCGCTCCCTTGACGCCCCCGGCGGCGCACTGCCTTTTCTTCCCGCGTCGGCTCTGAACGCCATCAGGCGCGATGTGGCCGCCGCCTTTGAAGGAATCCCGTGCAAGGCCGTCCCCCTGCCGGCAAATCCCGGCAGAAGGTTGTCGGATGTTTCCAAAATTCTTGATATTCAAGATAATTCATCGGATGACGTACGCCTGACGTACAAGGCCAACGTTGCCAACCACCTCGCCCGTGAGACCTATCTCTCCCTAGGCGCGGCTTCGGTGGACAATGCCTTCGAACTCTCCCACCGCCCCGATGCCGAGCTGATGCGCACCAAGTACTGCATCCGCCATGAACTCGGCCTCTGCCCGGTACATCCAAACGCCAGAGAGCTCCGCCCGGCATCCGGATTGGCAACCTCGCCGGCAACCACCTCGCCCGAACCCTCTTCCGCCGCCCGTCTGTTCCTGACCAACAACGGCAAACGTTACCCTCTCGCCTTCGACTGCTCCCGCTGCGAGATGATCGTCAAGGCGGACCGTAAGTAAGCCGGCATCTTCGATAACGGTCTTTAGGCCTTGTCGTTCTGGGCCAGCAGGGCCATCGCCGCGTCGTAGTCGGCGGCGTTCACCTTGACCTCCACGGGATCAACATAGTTCAGTGAGACGTAGGAGGAATTCTCCCCGAACACTGCGGCAGGGATGCCGTTCTCGTTGAGCATGCCCGCTGTGATGTGGGCGCTCATCGCGTCGCTGAATTTGGCGACAGTCTTGAGTTCTTCTGCCATAGTCTTTGAATATTAAAGGTTTATAGTTGTGTGCTTGTGACGCTCATGCGCCACGCTGACATATTCATAGCTCATCTTTCCTCGCTTGCGGAGGGGGCTCAGTCCTCGTCGGCCGCGCGGAACTTGTACTCCAGGCCGCCGACAATCCGCACCACCTCCTTGGTGAGTCCCTCGACTTCGAAGCCACCCATCTCGCGGGTCATCGTGATCCTGTCCTCCATCATCTTGACCAGGGCGCTGAACTTCGAGCGGAGTCGGAAGGTCATGTTCTCGCCGTTCTCGCTTTCGAGACGGTAGCCGCGCGCTTCCATATATTCAATAATCCCGCCACGGATGTCGGAGAACTCGCCGTTGATTATTGCGGATCTTTTGATGAACCCGAACCGTGGGTAGAATGCCGACACGAATGCGAACAGCAACGCAATCTGCCACAGTGACTTGTAGCCGTCCCTGAACATCAGGCTGACATCCGGCTTGACTACTCCGACAAGCACCAGGGCCGCCATGATGACCACGAACAGGAAGGTGAAATAGAAAAAGTATTTGACGGATCTTACAAAGTATTTCATAAATAGTCCGATTTTTGCTAACCAAACAAAGATATGAAATAGTTTTGTTATTTTTGTGTCGTTAAACATTAAATCGGAAGATTATGGCAGAAATAGATCCTATCCAGGAGCGCCGTGAGCGCGAAGAGCAGGAAAGAAAGAATGAAAGCCTCAAGAAAACTATGTGGGCTCTTGTGGCTGTGGCGGTGCTGCTCGCCGCGGGACTTGCTTACATTTGGTTCTCAAAGTCCAGCCTTGTCAAGGACCTTAACGCTGAGAAGGAGGACCTTACCCAGCAGATGATCGCCCTCAAGGGAGACTACGACAGCCTTTCATCTGACTATGCATCGATCAACAGCCAGCTGGACTCCTCCAAGGAAGAGGTCAACCAGTTGATAGAGAGGATCCAGAAGACCGAGGCCACGAACCGTCGCAAGATGCGTCAGTACGAGAAGGAACTCGGAACCCTGCGCAGCATCATGAGAAACTACATCGTGCAGATTGACTCGCTCAACACATTGAACCACAAGCTGACAGCCGATGCCGCCGCCGCGCGCCGCGAGGCCGCGGAGAGCCGTGCGGAGAACGCTGACCTCAAGGGACAGGTCGAGAACCTTTCCGGTCAGGTGGCCGCCGGTTCCGTGATCAAGTCAAGGGGGCTGAGCGTCGCCGCCTACAACGGTTCCGACAAGGTTACTGACCGCAGCAGCAGGGTGGTAAGGCTCTTGGCCTCGCTGAGTCTGGTCGAGAACGATCTGGCTCCGAGGGGTCCGGTGAGAGTCTACCTGCGCGTGAAGGATCCGGACGGGATTCTCCTGACCAACAGCAACCAGACATCGTTCACGTTCAACGGACAGACGATGGTCGCATCCGCATCCCGTCAGGTGGACTACGAAGGAAAGGAGGTCGAGCTGAGCATCTACCTGAACGACATCCCTTCCTATCAGGCTGGCATCTACACGGTTGAGGCCTACACGACCCAGGCTTTCCTCGGCAAGACCGAACTCTTGCTCCGCTAACCCGTGATCTACCTCCATGTCCCTTTCTGCGGAAGTTTCTGCACCTATTGCGACTTCTATTCGGAAATCTGTCGCGGCGGGCGGGCTTTCAATGAATATGCGGACGCGGTCCTGAAGGAAGTCAACGATCGAAGGGAGGAAATTTGCATGAATATGTCCGCTCCCGGAGCGGTCAACACTCTCTACATCGGAGGAGGCACCCCATCGGTGCTTCCTCTTGATGTTTTGTCACGGATTGTCGGTGCGGTTTCCCAGACTGAACGGCTTTCTTTGGTCACTGAACAGCTTTCTCTGGTCACTGAGCCTGTCGAAGTGACCACCCAGACAGAACTCTTCGATGAGTTTACCGTTGAAGTGAACCCCGAAGATATAGTGGAAAAAGGCCGTGAATATGTCCGCGGACTTCTGGCCTTGGGTGTGAACAGGATCAGCATGGGCATCCAGTCATTCAACGATGACATTCTCCGTTGGATGAACCGCCGCCATGATGCAGGGAATGCCGTCAAGGCTTTCCATATCCTTCGCGAAAGCGGAGTCCGGAACATCAGCATTGACCTGATCTTTGGCATATCCCAACTGACGGACGAGACCTGGAAAGACACGATCGGAAAGGCCTTGGAACTTTCTCCAGAGCACATTTCGGCCTACCAACTGTCAATAGAGGAAGGAAGCGCCCTTGCCAAGATGGTAGCCGACGGGCGTTACGTTGAGGCTTCCGAGGAACAATGTCGCCGGCAGTACGACATCCTGTGCAGATGTCTTGGGCGGTCCGGCTACCATCATTACGAAATCTCCAATTTCGCAAAGCCCGGCTTCGAGGCCGTCCACAACAGCGCCTATTGGCGCCGGGCACCATACATCGGCCTCGGCCCAGGCGCCCATTCACTGACCGGCGACATCCGCTCCTGGAACAGTCAGGAACTTCCGCACAGAAGTACGGACGGTTCCCCGGCGACATATTCAAGAACCTCCGAGACCCTTTCGCCCGAGAACATCAGAGTAGAGAGGATCATGCTCTCCCTCCGCACCGACAAAGGCTTGGAAGCCGCGGAACTATATTCATTGGCCGACCGCGCGGTCATTAATTCCCTTTTGAGTGAAGGTGCCCTTGAAAAGCAAGGCGGCAGCATCCGCATCCCCGAATCTCGCCTCTTCACCTCCGACGAGATAATCCGCGAACTGATCTGATACTCCGCTTGTCCCTTTGACCCTGCCGCAAAAAAAATGGACTCCGGCATACCCTGTCGTGATTGATGTATCTATCAAAGTTATAATGTCTTACATCGTAAATATGACATTTTATCATTTTATGATAATCATTTTATGATAAAAATGCACTTTGCCGAAGGTGGCTGCCGTGTCAAAGAAGCCTCAAGAAGTGGTATCTTCGGGGGTATCACCGAAAATATTTCTGTTTTTTATGAATTGAATGTGTTTCTTTCTGTTTCCTTTCATTAGGAATGCCTAACTTGCGGTCGTGTTCCGGGAGAAATCGCGGGACATTTTGACAAACAGACATGATTCACTTCAACTATGAGGACTTCAGAGAGAAAATGTGCCGTCAGGCGGAAGGCCGATGACCAGACTACCATTAACCAAGAGACCATTGAACATGAGGGTGTTAACCAAAAGACCGTGGATGGGCAGGAAGCCGCTGATTGCCCGGGCGCGGCATCGGAGGAGGAGCAGTACCTTAAACGCTACCGCCACTGCCGTAGACTGATTGAGAACGACGGGCGGTTCATCGGGATGACCGACGAGGAGAAGGATGCCTACGCACAGCGGCTCGCCACGCCGGAGTATCTTGACCTGACCTGCGACTGGGCGTTCAAGTACCTGTTCCAGAGCCACCCGGAATTGCTTGTCCGGCTCCTCAATGATATCCTTCAGGAGGACATCTTGTCGGTTGAGTTCCGGAACACGGAACTGACGGAGATGTCTTCGCAGGACAAGAGGATATTCTTCGACCTTCTTTGCCGGACACCGGGCGGGACGATTCTGGTCGAGATGCAGAAGGCTTCGCGTTTCGACCAGCGCGACCGTCTGCTCTTTTATGGTTCAAGGCTGGTGACCAGACAGGTGAAGCGCGGGGATGAGGAATATGCCCTGACACCCGTCAAGGTCATCTGCATAATGAACTATGAGGACGATCATCCGGACTCGCCTGAGGACAAAATCCTGTACCATTATAGTCTGCGTGAGGTCGAGACGGCCGAGCCGTTCGGCGACCGGATGTCGTTCTACCTGTTGGAGTTGCCGAGGATAATGCGCTATACTGATGAATATGACAGTCCTGTTGCGGGATGGTGCCGGATATTCAGAAATTTCGCTATATTTGCGAAGTCGAGGTCGGAGAAAGACGCTGAGTTTGAGAGGTTAGAGCGGGCGATGCGTGTCAGCGGCCTTGACGACCAGGAGATTGACAACTATTTCAGCGATATGATGACAGAAAAAGAGATGCACCCGTACATCAAAGGTGCCGAGCAGCAGGGCTACCGCAAAGGCTTTAAGGCCGGTGTCGAGCAAGGCACGGCGGAAGGCGTAGAGAAGGGTATAGAGAAAGTTGCTAAGTCTATGCTGTCGTTAGGCATTCCGGTTGAACAGATTGGGATTGCCACAGGGCTGTCTCCGGAGAGGATTGAGACTTTGAGACAGGACTAAGAAGCTGATTTGATTTGTTTGAAAGTCTTTCAGTCTACCTGATCGATCCGGCGACGATGTTGGCGACAAGGGCGCGGAGGCGGCCTACGCTGCCTTTGTCTTCGGGATGTACGCGGTGGGTCAGCAGGATTATGGCTGTCTTGGTCTCGGTGTCGATCACGATGGATGTGCCGGTGTAGCCTGTGTGCATGATAGTGGTTTCAGGGTTGAAAAGGTCGCCGCGCGGACCGCTGTGCGAACTCTTCTTGTCCCAGCCTAAGGCCCGGCCCACTGAAGGATCGTTCTGTGGAGGGATTGTGGCCATCAGTCTGACTGTCAGAGGGCTGAGTATTCTTGTGGATTTTAGGGTCCTGCCCTTTTTGTCCACGAGGACACCACCGTTCATGACGGCGGCGCAGACCACAGACAGATCCTCGGCGTTGGAGAACACGCCGGCGTTGCCGGAGTTCCCGCCCATTATCCTGCGCGCCATCGGGTCGTGGACCTGGGCGATGAGCGGCTTCCCGTCAGCCTGGACCTCGGTCGGGGCGCAGAGCCTCGCCAGTCCGGCGGAGTCGCCGACAGCAGGATCGTAGATCAAAGGGAAATAGCACGTGTGCCTCAGTCCGAGAACATCGAAGACGTGTCTTTGGGCATATTCATAAAGCCTCTCTCCCGTGACTCTTTCGAGGATTCTTTGTAAGGTAATGAAATTCAGGCAGCTGTACATGAAGTCGCTTCCTGGGCGGAAGTTTCTCTTGACCTTCGTGGCGATGAATTCCTCCAGTCTGTCGGGGGTGTTCCCGCCATATTCATTGACAAAGGAGTTCGTGTTGATGTAGGGAGTCAGACCGGAGGTGTGGGTCAGTAGGTCGCGTATCGTGATGCTGACGGTCTCGCCGCTCTCGGGATCCGTCCATGGCCTGAAGCCGGGAATGTACCTGTCCACGTTGTCGGTGAGCCTGACCAACCCGTTCTCTATCAGTTGCATGAATGAGAGAGTTGTGCCGACGCACTTGCTGACGGAGGCGAGGTCGAACATCGTTTCGGTGGTCATCGGCTCCACCGTCGGCACCACGGACTTGCTGCCGTAGGCCTTCAGATAAACGATGTCGTTCCCCCTGACGACAGAGAGCACGGCTCCCGGAATCTCCTTGGCCGCGATGGCGTCATTGATGACCCTGTCAACCTGCGCCAGCTTCTCCGAATCCATGCCGTGACTTTCCGGAGTCGCCTGCCTCAAGGTGCCATGAGCAAGGGAGGAAACAGCCAGAGCGGCAGCCAATGCGCTCACAATCAATCTTTTCATGACAAAATTTTATGAATATTCTTACTTCTCATTCACGGGCTTTGAACCTAGAAGATCAAGGTGGCCTTGATCGGATAATGGTCAGAGACGTAGGCCCTGTTCATGTAAGGCTTTGTGATGGTTTCGTACTCCGTGCAGCTGCTGAATCCCTTGAACCAGATGTAGTCGATGATCTCGTCGTCGGCAGCCTTGCCCCAATCGTTGAATGTTCCGTGGTGGTCTGTCTTGAACGCCACCTCACGCGCGTTCCGCATGACTTTCTTGAGGTCATCGAACTCACGACGCTCGATTCTCATGTTGAAGTCGCCAGTCAGGATCATCGGGTAGTTCTCCGGGTTGATCTCGGCGATCCTGTCAACGATCAGCTTAAGTCCGTTCTTGCGGGCCTCCCAGCCGACATGGTCAAGATGGGTGTTGACGTAGTAGAACTTCTTGCCGCTGGCCTTGTCCTTCATCAGCGCCCAGGTCGCGGAACGGAAGCAGGCCGCGTCCCAACCTTTCGAAGGCTTCTCCGGTGTCTCGGAGAGCCAGAAAGTCCCCCATTTGATCAGCTTGATGGTCTTCTTGTTGTAGAAGATGGCCATAATCTCGCCCTCCTTCCGACCGTCCTCGCGGCCTACGCCGATTCCTTTGTAGCCAGGGCAGTACTCCTCAAGGTACTTGAACTGGAAATCAAGAGCTTCCTGAAGACCGAATATGTCCGGCTTCTGATCCATGATCATCATCGCCGAGGCCGGGTAGCGGTATTGCCAGGAATTGGTGCCGTCGTTGGCCTTGCCGACCCGTATGTTGTAGGAGATCACATTGATGTCAGCCGGCTTGCCGCTCTTCGCCGCAGCGTTGAAAGGCAGCGCCAGCAATGCTGTCATAAGGACAAGAAACACTCTTTTCATAACAATATATGTTTAATTATTAATTCGTAGTCATCATGTAGACTACAAATTTAATAATTTGTGCCAATATAGCCTTGTATTATTTCAGATATCGCTAGCGGATCCAGGCATCCGGAGGCACGCATCCGGAAGGAAGAGGGTGATAGGGTTGAGAGGGTTGGTAGGCTTGATAGGTGTCACTTTTGCAGGTGGACAGTCCTTTTTCCGGCCTTTGTCACAAGAGTGCCCACAACGCCGTTCCCCAGCCCTTGTCCCAAGACAGAATTGCGCCCGAAGCCCTCACCGGAAGGCTTCTGGCAGCGTATTCTGTGTATTTTTTTACGTCCGATTGGAGCAGCACGGGGTGGATGCAAAAGGTCAGATTAGATTATTTTTTGTCCAAAATGGTAGTTTTTCTGTGATTTTCCTTTATCTTTACGAATGATAGCACGCATGATTATGAACCGGTCGGAAAGGAACCTGACGGCTGAAAGGAATATGTGAAAAAGCAGCACTATAAAAATGCAAAAATGTAGCAATATAGCAATGTGGTAATGTGGCAATATAGCAATCTAACAACCGGCGCGGCGGGCAAGGCGTGACATCAATCCATAAACATAAACATAAACATAAACATAAACATAAACATAAACATAAACATAAACATGTTAAACATGTTAAACATATGATGCAAACCATCACCTATCTAATTCAAAAACAGTATGAACAAAAGTCTAACTAAACCTCTCATTCGGCCGCTCGGCGGCCGATGGGCAAGAGTGTGTCTGACGGCGCTGCTCACCACGGTCGTCACCGTCGGCGCACAGGCGCAGGCTACCTGCGAGAGCGGTATGCAGGCGCGGACTTCCGGCCAGGGAGGCGCACAGGCGCAGACGATGACGGAGACGTGTGCTGCCGGTCGGGGAGGCGCACAGGCACAGGCGATGATGCAGGCGCAGACTGCCGGCGAGAGCGGTACGCTGACGCAGACGCAGACGCAGGCGACGACGCAGGCGCAGGCGCGGACTACCGGCCGGGGAGGCGCACAGGATCTGGCCGCGGGCGGCGAGATCGTCCTTACGCCGCCGCGGGATCTGAACAGCGAGCTGCGCCACCGCACGTGGAGCGTTTACGCGCAGGGCGGTCTGTCCTGGGCCACCGGCGTGTGGTACCGTAACCTCGACGCGAAGAGGAGCTACAGGCAGTCGGCGGCGGCCGGCGGCGGAGTCGATTTCACCATCCGCCCATGGGTGCGCGTGGGAGCCGAGTACATCTGGTCGCGCTACCGCCGCGAGCAGCGCCTCTCGGCGCTCGACGCCGAGACCATGCCCGTGAAGGCCTACGGCAACTACATGATGAACCTCCACAACGCCAAGCTCGGCGTGGGCCTCAACCTCATGGAGATATGGCCGGAGCGCCGGGCGCAGTGGCTCAACATCTGGGCCGGGACGGGCGCGGGCTACACCTTCGGGCGCGGCAACGAGTACGGCATCCATTTCAGCAACACCCTGACGCAGGGCGGCCAGACAACCCCGCTCACCGGAGGCGCGTCCATCAGCAACGACGACGCGATAACGATCACGGGCAACGTCCGCACGACGAACCGCCACGAGAGGTTCAACGCATTCTACATCCCCGCCTCGCTCCACGTCGAGGCCGACCTATGCCGCCGCCTCACCGTCGGGCTGAAGGGGGAGATGGACTGGCTCCTCAACCGCGGGGACATAGCCCCGAAGGGGTACGCCTTCGCCCTTGTCACCCTGCGCTACAACCTCGTGCCAAGCCGCGCCAGGGTGCAGCGCGCCTACTACGAGGGCGAGATATCCGCGCTTGGCGCCCGACTGGACGCCCTGCGTCTTGAGGCCGACCGGTCCAGGGCGCGCGCCGACGAGGCCGAGGAGGCGCTCCGCCTGGCGGAGACGCGGAACGCGGACCTCCAGGGCCTCCTCTCCGACTGCGAGGAGTGCAGGGCCAGGGCCGAGGCCGTGGCCTCCGCCGCCCCTGCGTCGCATTACGTGCAGTTCGACCACAACAGCACCCATGTGGGCGGCGCCGAGGCCGACCGCCTGAGGGCCTTCGCCCGGAGCGTCCGCGGCGAGAGGCTCGCCCTCGTGGCCGAGGCCAGCACGCCGGGCGGCGAGGACTACAACGTCCGCCTCTCCGAGCGCCGCCTCCGCCGCGTGGTCGAGATCCTCGTCGGCGAGGGACTCCCCGCCGGCGACCTGCGGCCCGCGACCGCCATCGGGGCGAGGAACGGCAAGCCGTCGGCAGAGGGCCGCAGAGTGACAATCACCGTGGTCAAAGAGTAAGAAGTAACGCAATAACAACACGAACGCCCGCGCCCCGGCAGCGTTCCCTCCCCGCGCGGAGGGTCAAGGAGGGGCCAAAGACTTATGAAACGGATAAAACTCATTCCGCTCGCCGTCACCATGCTGTTGGCGGCACCCGCGTTCCTCACCTCATGCCAGGAGGACGCGCCAGAGATCAACTACACGATGAGCGTGTCGGTGACCAACGACTTCACCAAGGTGGTGGAGGCCATCGACAGGGGCTCCCTCAAGAACGAGGAGGCCATCGCTAAACTCGCGGCCGCCATCGACAGGATGAACTCCGACCAGCAGGCCAAGCTCCAGGCCATCCGCGATGTCCTCAGCTCGGTCAACACCACACTCGAGACCAAGCTCGTCGCCATCGAGGCGGCGCTCAAGGCGCAGACCCTCTCGATGGAGGGGAAGCTTGACCTGATCAGGGGCGTCCTCGCCGACCAGAAGGCCACCCTCGAGACCAGGCTGGCGGCCATCGAGGCCGCGATGAAGGCGCAGACGCTGTCGCTGGAGGGCAAGCTGGACCTGCTCACCGCCGCGGTCGACAACCAGACCCTCAAGCAGGAGGAGCTGGCGGAGAATCTTGTCACCGCCATCGACAACCTCGGCGAGGACCTTGGGGGGAAGCTGGACCAGATCAGGGGCGTCCTCGACGACCAGAACACCACCCTCAAGACCAAGCTGGAGGCCATCGAGGCCGCGGTCAAGGCGCAGACGCTGTCACTGGAGGAGAAGCTTGGCCTCCTGGAGGATGCCGTCAAGGCCCTGCCGGACTACAGCTCACAGCTCGAAGCCATCAGCACGGCCATCGCCAACCTGCCTGACTACGGCGACAAGCTCTCCGCCATCGAGGCGGCCGTCAAGGGAATGCCTGACTACGGCGACAAGCTCTCCGCCATCGTGGCGTCCCTCAATGCGATCAAGGACCAGGCCGAGGCTCTCGGCACCGGCCAGACCTCCATCGCCTCGAAGATAGCCGGCGTGACCGACGCCATCAACGACCTCGTCGCCGAAGTGAACAGCGGCAACACCAGCGCCGCCGCGGCCCTCGCGCAGATCATCCAGAAGATCGAGGAGCTCAAGGGCAGCATCGGCGGAGGCGGCACGACCCCTTCCCCTGTCGACTATGTGGACCTCGGCCTTCCGAGCGGCCTGAAGTGGGCCAAGTGCAACCTCGGCGCGCCGAAGCCGTCCGAGCCGGGCGACCACTACGCCTGGGGCGAGACCGATCCGAAGGCGGAATACACTTGGGCGACCTACAAGTGGATGCAGGCCGGTCAGTCCGAAGCGAAGTACATCACGAAGTACACCATCGCCGACGGCGAGACCGGGGGCATCTGGTATGACTCCTCCGGCGCCTTCATCGGCGACAACAAGACCGCCCTCGTCGCGGCCGACGACGCAGCCACCGCCAAGCTCGGCTCGCCGTGGCGCATGCCGACCATTGATGAATTCCAGGAACTGATCGACAAATGCACCTGGACCTGGACCACGCAGGACGGCGTGAACGGCTATCAGGTGGACGGCCCGAACGGCAACGCCATCTTCCTTCCTGCCGGCTACCTCGTTATTGGTTCCTACAGAGCGGGTTACTACTGGTCGAGTTCGCTCAGCACGACCGAAAGCGATTGCGCCTACAGCCTCGACCTCAATTCGGACCGCTACTTCATTGCCAGAACCTACCGTTACTTCGGGTGCACGGTTCGTCCAGTCCGCCCATAAATTTGCCCTGCCCCCGCGGGCATGACGCAATAGAATCAATCTGACTACCTTCCCGCCAGCCCCGCCGCTGGCGGG
>ENA-OPXC01000452-OPXC01000452.1-human-gut-metagenome-genome-assembly--contig:-NODE-452-length-37319-cov-2.632729_pt1 | contig 37319 bp, 31 predicted proteins | sample MGYA00241512_ERZ502016 | MGnify/ENA primary metagenome ERZ502016 (study PRJEB25962, sample SAMEA2043043) | human gut metagenome | biome: human gut; feature: human-associated habitat; material: faeces...
GATCCAATAGCAAACTTACAAGAAGACTTAGCAGCAGAACAAAAAGCAAGAGCAACTTATGAAAAATTAATAGATTTGTGTGCAGACGATAAAGATGTTGTAGATGTATTAAAATATTTAAGGCAAAGAGAAATAGTGCATTTCCAAAGATTCGGAGAAGCACTAAGAGGAGTACAAGATAAAATGGCAGAAAAGAAATTTTTCATGAATCAAATGAAGAATTGTAATTGCAGAGAATAATCGGAACACCTTGAAAGTTATGTAAATTTATAGTATAATAAAAAAGCTTAAGGCAGAGTTCTTATGCAATTTCCTAAAATTACTAATTAGTGAGAGACGACTCACACAAATTAGTTTGTAATATAGCACTGTAAGAAAGGAGAAAAATCATGATGGATAAAGAAGCTCGGCGTGTATACAGTATTGTTGTTTGTTTTTTGATGATTATCACAGTGATTATCAAGATAACAATGTCGAATCTGCGATTGAATCTTACGCTTAATGTCATAATGATTGCATTGTTGGCATTAAGTGCACATCTAAACAATGAGAATACCAGAATGAGAACTATTTTGGGACTTCTGATAATTCTGATTGCAACAGATGTAGGGGTAATTCTTGCTACAATGCTATAAGGAGAGCGGGGGATGCAAAATGCATCTCCTGCTTTTTATCTTACCATACTAAATATGTTGTAAAAAATGGAGACGTGTGGTATACTAATACCAGAAAAAATATAAACATAATCACTTCAATTCGCAAATACTGTGAAAATAGAATAATATAAAACAAAAAAGAGATAATAAAAGGTAAGCTATGAATAGAAAATTTATAAAAGATTTAACTAACAATATAAATAAAGATGATATAGGGCAAGTGTCAGCACAATGCTCATATTATACAATACTGTCATTTATTCCTTTTGTAATATTAGTAATAACCCTAATACAATATACCGGAATAGAACCAAGCACTTTGTTTGAATTTATCTCGAAAATAATACCGGATAGCATGAATGAAATTGTTGTAAACATCGTTCAAGAAGTGTATTCAAAATCAATAGGAACAATATCAATTTCAATCATATTTACAATATGGTCAGCAGGTAAAGGATTATTTGCATTAACAAAGGGAATGCAAAACATATATAAGACAAGTGGAGAAGAAAAAGCGTCATACTTGTATATAAGAATAAAAGCTATTTTAGAAACTATATTATTCATAATACTAATCGTAATAGGACTTGTAATGCTAGTATTTGGAAACAACATTAGATCGATACTGGACAGCCGCTTTCAAATGTCAGAACGATACAACATATTATCTACAATTGGCACTGAACTTGCCTTCACAGTAGCAACCTTTATCATATTTTTATTATTATATAAGCAAAAAAATTTTTTGAAAATGTTTGTTTTTTGCTTTACAAAACCTTTTTTATATGGTATTATCCATTCATAACACTTTATTACGCTAAATTACTAACGCATTAAACCGAGGTAAAAATATGAAAAAGAAAATCACCGTTATTGTTTCGATTATTTCAATAGTTTTCGTGATGGCGTTTGCGCTTGCAGCCTGCAACAAGGAAACAAAACCCGGCTACACCGCGCTCTCGGCGCAGGCAGACGTTTTCAAGGAACTCAACGCCAAAACCGCCGACGTCGGCATAATGGACTACACAATGGCGAACTATCTTCTGAGCGTCGACTCCGCAATGGCGAAAAATCTGACGATCGCCGACGTGGAATTTGAAAAGGAATACTACGGCATCGCTTTCAGAAAGGCTGCCGACGGCAAATACAACGCTCTCACCGACCTTGTCAATAAGACGCTTTCCGAACTTAAAGACTCCGACTACAAAGCAATCGCCAAAACATACGGCATTTCCGCGGCAACGCTCGACCTTGTCTACTCCAAACCCACGGGCGAAGCGGACAATACAGAACTTGACTATATCAAAAACAAAGGCAAAATCGTCATCGGATTCACCTTGAACGCGCCCATGGCTCTCGGCGAAGGCGACAAAACGACAGGCGGTTTCGACACCGACCTTGCAAAAGCGGTCTTTGCAAAAATCAGCGAGAAAGTCGGCAAGACAATCGCGGTTGAATTCAAACTTATCGATTGGGGCAAGAAGGAGTCCGAAATGGAAGCAAAAACCATCGACTGCGTATGGAACGGTCTGACCGTAACGCCGGCACGTGCCGCACAATGGTCGATAACGATGAACTACCTTGAAAACAAACAATGCGCCGTCATCAGAAAAGCCGACAAGGATAAATACAACTCCTACGACGCTTTGAAAAAAGCGCGCATCGTGGCGGAAGACGGCTCGGCAGGCGAAGACGCCGCAAAGGAAATTCTCGGCATAAAATAATTAAACAAAAAATTACTTTTTCGATTTCGCCGTGCAAACGGCGAAATCTACCTTTTTACGGACTTATAAATATGGTTTTATCGGCAGCAACAATTTCATTTTTGGAAGTGACGAGGCAACTTTTCACGGGGTTCGGGACAACGTGTCTTCTGTTTATTCTGACGCTTGTCCTGTCCGTGCCTTTGGGGCTTATCGTCTGCTTCGGCTCGATGTCGAAGTTCAAACCGCTTCAATATCTTTCAAAACTTATCGTATGGATTATCCGCGGCACGCCGCTTATGCTTCAAATCATAGTGGTATTTTACGTGCCGGGACTTTTGTTCGATTATCCGATGCAATCGCGATTTACGGCGGTACTCGTGGCGTTTGTGATAAACTACGCCTGCTACTTTTCGGAAATTTATCGCGGCGGGATCCAGTCGATACCGCGCGGACAAACGGAAGCGGCGGCGGTCTTAGGCATGAAGAAATCGCAGGCATTCTTTTACGTAACCCTGCCGCAGGTCGTGAAGCGCATTATGCCCCCGATGTCCAACGAAATAATCACTCTTGTCAAGGACACGTCACTTGCGCGCGTCATCGGCGTTGTGGAACTCATCAAATTCAGCGAGCAAATCGTCAACAATTACGTCGTGTTGTGGCCGCTTTTCTATGCGGGCGTATTTTATCTCGTATTCAGCGGACTGCTCACTCTTCTTTTCCGCTACATCGAAAAGAAGCTGGACTATTATAAGGTATAAAAAATGGCAATTCTCGAAGTTAAAAATCTGAAAAAATCGTTCGGCGCGCAGGAAGTGCTGAAAGGCATAAATTTTGAAATGGACAAAGGCGAAGTCGTGGTAATTATCGGCTCCTCGGGCAGCGGAAAGACGACGCTTCTTCGGTGCTTGAACTTTTTGGAGACCGCCGACGACGGACAAATCATCGTTGACGGCGAAACTCTTTTCGACGGCGCAAGCGACAAAAACGAAAAATACAACGACCTTCGGAAAAAACGGCTGCACTTCGGACTTGTGTTCCAGCAGTTCAATTTGTTCCCGCATATGAACGTTTTGAAGAACGTGAAAATATCTGCGGAACTACTGGCAAAAGACAAGATAAAACAGCAAATTAAAGAGTTAAAACAGCAAAAAGTGCGCGGTAAAGCGTTGAGTTTGCAAAAAAAGCAACTTAAAGAAGCCGAGTTTTCGGCAATCGACGCCCGCGCGAAAGAGACTCTTTCAAAGGTCGGGCTTCTGGACAGATGCGCGGCATACCCTTGCGAACTTTCGGGCGGACAACAGCAGCGCGTCGCAATCGCAAGAGCCCTTGCGCTCTCCCCCGATATCTTGTGCTTTGACGAGCCGACGTCCGCGCTCGATCCCGAACTTACGGGCGAAGTTCTGAAAGTCATAAAGGGGCTTAAAGGCGACAGCACAATGATTATCGTAACGCACGAAATGGACTTTGCAAGAAAGGTTGCCGACCGCGTCGTGTTTATGGCGGACGGCGAAGTCGCCGAATACGGCACGCCCGACGAAATCTTTGACAATCCCAAAACCGAGAAGCTGAAAGCGTTTTTGTTGAACTCCACATCGACGTTTGAATAAATTGTAAGCGCTTTTGCTTTTCATTTTTGAAAATATTTGTATAATAACGTTTATGAACAACGTTGAAAATCACAAGAAAAACAAAGAAATCGCGACACTTGGGATAACGCTTGCCCTTGTCGTCGTGTTGCAGGCTCTTGCGGAAATCATACAAAAATTCGGGCTGCCGATAAGTTTTGCGCTGGGGCTTATTCCCGTCTTCGTCTGCGGACAGGTTTACGGCGTGAAATTCGGCGCGATCTCGGGCGGCGTATTCGGGCTTGTAAGTTTGTTTATCGCGCTTATTTATTCGGGCAGTATTCCCATGTACGCCGTTGCGATAAACCCGCTCGTATCGGTGCTTCCGCGCATATTGTGCGGCACCGTCTGCGCGCTCGTATACAAAGGGCTGAGCAAGGCGGCGGCGAAATCGACAAAACCGCGCACCGAAAAACAAAAACGCGCCGTGAACTTTGCAATCGGCTGTTTTTCAACGATTTGCGGCGTTATCACCAACACGATATTGTTCCTTTCAATGTTTCTGGCGTTCGCGCACGGCAAAAACTACGACGGACTTGTCATAAATTTTAAGTGGCTTTTGTCAAGCGTGGTTGCAATCAACACCGTTGTCGAACTTTGCTTGTTTGCGGTAATCGTGCCGTCGATAACCGTAGTTTTGAATATTATTGAAAACAAACGTCAAGATGAAAACGGGGAAATTTAGCGATATTTTGCCTTTTCGACAGAACCCGAAAATTTGTGAGAAAAGGGGACCCCAAAAGATACTTTTGTACTTTTGGGGAAAAGGCGCACACAAGCAAAAGAGTGAGCGTTATCGCTCCCGATAACGTGATTTCAAAAGCGAAGTGTGCGACGCGTACACTAGGATTTTTCAGAACCTGCCGAGAAAAACACAATCTCATCTAAATTTCCCCGTTTTCGGGGGATTTTAACTCTCGGAAGATTTTTCAAATTAAAAACTCTCGCGATTTTGCGAGGGTTTTTTAGGTTTTATTCTTTCTCGTCGTTTGCGGCTTGTTCTTCCGCAGTTTGGGTTTGTTCGTTTTCGGGGGTATTTTGTTCCGTTTTGGGCGGCGCGTCCGTTTTCTTTTTGCGGCCTATCAGCTTTTCAAGTTTCGGGAAAAGCGGGGTGTAGTCGAAAACTTTGTCAAGTCCTTTCCCGATTACCGCGATTATCGGGGCGTTTATCAACGTCGTGACAATTGTCCCAAGCCCCAGGCTATGATAACTTGTCGTGGCGATATTTTTCCAGTCAAAGGTATTCGCGTCCCTGAATATCGTAAGAGTAAGCACCACGGACAGCACCAGAAAAGATAAGTCGAAAACGAGTTTCACCCTGTTTATTTTCAGGGAATATCTGTCGGACAGTTCCGCAACGAAAAGTTCGTGCACCTGAAGCGGCATATACGTCCTGAAAAAGCACGCCACGCCCGCCGCCGTCATCACGTCGCCCGCGATAAGCATAATCCATTTTAAGTACGCTTCTGTGAGCACGACGTTTTTGAAAACCAACATCCACATGTCCATCACGTAGCCGTATATCACCGCCACCGCAAACGCCAGCAGGTATCGCCAGTTCACCCGTTGCACGACGGCGCACATTATAAGGAGAATCGCGCCCTGCACAAGATATTCGACCGTGCCCACCGATACAGCCCACAACGGTCTTATCGCCTCGTACACGATAAAAGTCGGCGCGGCAATCATCGAAACCCCGAGATCGGCTTTCTTGCTCATCGTCACGCCAAGCGCGACAAGGAATATGCCCAGCACCCACATAAGTTCCGCGGTCTTCGGGATTTTTTTAAGCGGTTTTTTCATTGGTTCACCTTGAATTTTCTCACGATATATTATCACCGCGGGGGAAAAGTTGCAAGCGATTTTCAAAGAAATATGCGCCCTTTCGGACGCATACTTTGTTTTTTGAGATGGGGCGCGGTTATTGCCACGTTCCGTTGTTGTAATTATAGGTTCTGTCTGTCTCCGCCGCAACCGTCGAGTTGTCCGCGTTTACGAACACCAGCGATTTGGTAACACTGCCGGATTCGGTAAAGTGCAATATTACTTTTGCATTGATTAACATTCCTTTGTCTATTGTCAATGAACCGTTTCCTTCTATCGATTTAATGTTTATTATTGTGGCGTTTACTCCTACGGCAACCGTGCCGGCGTTATCCGACGTTACGTTTCCGCCGAGTGCGCCGTTGACGTTCATTGTGCCGTTTACAATAAGTTTCGCGTCGCCGCGTGCCGCACCGGGATACCCTTTTTCAGTAAACGATCTATCGTACATAACGAGTTTTCCGTTGACATTGTAAACACTGCCGCTTTCAACGGTAATCGTTGCGCCCGGCAATGCTTTGAACATATAACTTTGCGTAAACGTTGCGCCGTTTTTGAGCGTAATATCGGTACGACCGTCAATCGGGAAGAAAACTTTTTCGGAAGCCATTTTAACCGTTGCCTTAACTACTTTTATACTGATTGACGTGTATCCATCATTTACTTCACCGTGCAAATCGAATCTCACTCTGTCACCGCTCATCGATTTTACGATTTTGCTGTTGTTACCGACAAGTCTGAACAATCCGCTTGCCGCGTTACCTGCATCGGAAGAAATAAAAGTAAGTAATGCTTCATTAATCTGCGCTTTTAGTTTAGCTATTTTAATATCAACTTCTCCTGTTGCAATTTTTGTATATCCCTGCAACTTGCTCCCTTTGTTTATAATTACTCTTGACTGAATTGATCTTAATTCATATTGGCTGAACGGAAACATGTTCGGGGTATCTATTTTCAATTCGTTACCCAATGCTTCGCCTACACCGATTTCTCGATTGCCTACATAACGCGCAGCCGATTCGGAACCGCCCAGCCAGCCCGAAAGATACAGGTTTTCAATCACGGTCGTGTTGTTTGCGGTAATTTCGCCGTTTCCTTTGATATATCCGTACACTTCAAGCGTTGCGTTGTTGAGGGTAATCGTGCCGCCTAAACTTATTTCGCAATAGTTGCCCGATACGGCATTTTGGTTTGTCCCTGCATCGATTTTGCCGGTTTGTGCGCCGACGATAAGTTTTCCGTTGACGATAACTTCAATGCCTTCGGGGATAACGAGCGTCTTATAAAGTTTCGCAGTTCCCGTAAGCGCGGCGGTTGCCTTGTAGTTGGCACTTCCGTCTTCGCCCGCGCCGATATGACCGACGGTGTCGTTCTCGTTAAACGGCAGAAGCAGCGTTACGCCCGTTTTGACGGTTTTGAATTTTACGTCGTTGTAAAGCACGCCTGCAATTTCTTGCGTTGCAAACGCCGTGTCGTTCAAGACGAAAATCGTTTGTCCGCTTGTCGCGACGTCAAGTGCGTCTTCGATTGTGTAATAGTTGTTGCCGACTTTCACGCCTTTGACCTTTACGTAAACGACGTTGTCGGACAAAGCGAAGTTGTCCGCCGTAAGCGTCGCGGTTGTTTTGTGCGTGCCTGCCGCAGAAAACATGTTTTTTTCAAACGTCAGGGTGTAAGGCTCCGTTACTTCGATGTTATTGTACCTCACAGTCGTGCCGATTTCGTGCGACGCACCGTCAAAGTTAAACTCGAAAAGGTTTTGTGCGAGCGCTACCGTCGCCTTTTGAAGAACGAGCGTTACCGTCGTATCAAGGTAGTCGTAGTTTTCAGGGTCCTTATTGTACTTCGCATCGTACTCCGTCTTTGTGCAAACGGGGACTTCGTCCGCGTCAGCCCAAGTAATCCCTTCTATCTTATAATCTTTTCCGAGCGTTTTGTTGGGATTGTATATGCCGGTAAGCGAAAGCGCGGGATCGGCATACGTTGCTTTTTCGATGACGATTGTTTTTTCGTTATTCGTCAGGATATAGTTGTTGTCCGCCACGGTTACCGTATAAGTGCCTGCGTTTTTGAACTCGCATACCGTACCGTCGTCTTTTGTGAATATAAGGCTTGCGGTTTTGCCGTCGTACGTTGCCGTGGGCAAAGTCTGTCCCGCGGGGCTATAAACGTAGTTTTCCGCAATAGTCCAGGTGACTTCGGCAGTCTTTTTGTTTATCGTGAGTTTGCCGGGGACAAAAGACACGTTATAGTTATCGCTTGCGGTAAGTCCCGAAACGGAAATTACGTAATCGCCGGCATCCGTGCCTGCGCCGCTGTAAACCGCTTCGCCCGAAAGATTTTCGCCCTTTACAAGCCCCGTGACGGCGTACGAAAATGCGGGCGTATCGCCGTAAGTTATCGTGACGTCGTTAACCGTTACGGTTACTTCCGCCGGGCTTATCGTAAACTTAACGCTTCCTTTTTCTTCCGCGCCGTTGGCGGTATCAACAACCTTAAAGTATATCGTGTACGTGCCCGCATTGATAAAGTTAAGTTCTCTCAAAGATTCAGCGTTGCATTCGTTTGCCGCCGTGCCGTACATTACCTTATAGGTTTTACTTGCGTCCCACGTGACCAAATCAACGTTTTGCGGCGCGCCGTTGTACGTCACCGTTTTGTCGTCGGCATTTATTTCGAAAGCGTACTTAACGAACACTACTTTCAAGTTGTACGTGATTTCGTAATATGCGGTAACGACTTCACCCGCGGCGTTTTTAATGACGATATTCTTTTGGAAGGCTTTATCGTCAACAAAAGTTCCGCCTTCGCTCGATGTGATGCTAACGCTGCCTTCAATCACGTCGCCTGTTGCAAGCTCGCCGATAACAAGATCCTGGCTTCCGACTTCAACGGTATAAGTTTTTGCAACGTTTCCGACCGAAACGCTTGAATCAAGTTTTATTTCAAGCGCCTTTGTGCCGACGTTGAACGTTCTGCCGGTTGTGGTGATTGCATAGTTTTTGTTTTCCGCGGCGTTTTCGTCAAAATCGACGCTTGCGGTATAATTGCCGGGTTTTGCGCCGACGGTATAGTCGGTTTCAAGCGTGTATGAAAGGCTGTCGCCGTCAAGCACGCCTTCAACTTTTGCCGACAAACCGGGTACTTCATCGCCGTAAACGATATCTTTAATTTCGTTTATCGTGATTGTCGCTGCCTTTTGTTTTACGGTGAAATCAGCCGTGTTCACGTTGATTTCGTAAAACTTCGTCTTGTCGCCCGAAATGGTTACGGCCGCCGTATACGTACCCGCATCGAGTTTTTCTGCAAATTCCGTTTCGGTTCTCGTGAAGTCATCTTCCTTGTCCGAAGATTTCAACCCGCTAAAAGTATAACTTATTATTGGCGAATCTTCACCGTACGTAAGTTCGGTTTTGTCCAGCGAAACGGTTACCGTAAGGTTCGCCTTATTAATCGTAATCGTGCCAACGGTTGTGAGAGCAATGTTATAATTCTTTTCGGGATACTTTTCGCGTAAGACCGAAATATCCACGTTTTCGATATTATACGTGCCGACGTTATTTGCAACTTTGCCCGTTATCGAGGTCATGCCCAGGTGCAATTCGTATTTGCCGCTTTCAATCGTGTACGTTTCGCCGTTTATGGTTGCGGTAAGGCTCGGCAAATTATCGCCGTATGTCAACGTGTCATCGTCGGGTGTAACGGTGGCGGTAACTTCCGCCTTATTTATCGTTACCGTGATTTTTCCCGACGTGTACGGGTTGTAGTTTTCGTTCCTGTACACTCTTACATAGTAATCGTGTTCGCCGTAGTCGAGCGCCGACAAATCGACGTTTTGAAGCGGGAATGTTGTGCCGTCGGTGCCGTATGTTACGACGTCTCCTTCACGAAGTCCGCTTATTCCGATTTTTGCGGATTTATCGCCGTACGTCATTGTGCCGCCCGTTACCGTAATGCCCGAAATGTCCGCGCGGGATACGATAAGCGTTTTGTCTGCCGTAAATTCTTTTTCGACAGAGCCGCAGTTTTCCATTGACGCGACGATTTTGACGTTTGCCAGATATTCGCCCGCCGCAAGGTTTTGAAGGGTGAGCGACGATTCGGTTGTTTCTTCCGTCTTATAAAAAACGTTATCTTTATTTATTGTCCATATATACTTATAAGTAACGCCCGCGTGCAAAGTGGTGCCCTCGTTCGGCATTACACTAAATTCGGCGGTGTTGCTTTCCGTAAACGTGAAGTCCGCGGGGGTATTAACCTTGAAATCGCCGATTGCGGAATCCATAAGCCTTAATTTCAGCGTAAGCGTAAAGTTTTCAGCCGGCATTGTCAACTCCGAAAAATCGTCGATGATCGTCTTTTCCGTGTCGGATTTATCGTACCAGCCGACGTAATCCAGAATTGTAGCGTCGTACGTCGCGGCGCTGTCTGCCGTTTCAAAATGGCTGTCGATGGACGCGCCGTACTCGACTTCCGCCGTGTAAACCGTCGTGCCGTCAAAGTTAATAAACGTAAGCGTGAACTTCTTTGTTTCAAACTTTGCGTTGACGATAAGGTCGCTTGTGACGTTGTCAAACGATTTGTCCCATCCGACGAACTTTTTCGTCGCGGTATCGTACACGTTCGGCGCAGTTGCGGCAAAGCCGTGTTTCACCATTTCGGTTTTGAGTGTCGTTTCGCCGTTTTTGAAAGTGACCGTATACTCGTTAAGTTCGTACACGGCGGAAACTTCAATGTCTTCCGTCACCTTTGAAAAGTCTTTGTCCCATTTTGCAAAATGCATGCCTTCGGGCGGCGAAAGCCGGGCGGTATCGGGCGCGGTCGCGGCGGCTTCATATTCCACCGTTTGGGTTTCAAGCACCTTTTCACCGTCCTTAAACGTCACCGTGAACGTGTCGACGTCATACACCGCGTTTATCGTAAGGTCGCTTGTGACTTTTGAAAAATCTTTGTCCCATTTTGAAAAAGTCTTGCCGTCCTTTTCAGGGACTTCGGGCGCGGTTACGGTTTCGCCGTGCGTGACGTTTGTAAAGGTTGCAAGCACCTTTTCGCCGTCCATAAACGTTACGGTGTATTTATTGATCGTCCACTTGACGTAAACCGTATCTCCGTTTTTGACTTTGGAATCCTTTGTAAGAGGCTTCAAAAAGTCCGCGTCGCGATACAGTCTTCCGGTGTATCCTTCTTTTTGAAGACTGAGCGTGAATAAGTCGGAAAACACGACGTTTTCCTTGTAAATGCTGCCGTCTTCGTCTTGGATTTTCACAATCACTTTCGTTTGTCCGTCTTTGTCAGCCACATCGCTTTTGTTGCATGCAAACAGCGTAACAAGCCCGATTAAGAGCACGATACACACGAGCATTGTTTTTAATCCTTTTTTGCTCATTTAACATCCTCCGCTACCACGGGATGAATTTTCATCCCTTGGCTTTCTTGGTTTTTTATGCTTTCCTGCCATGACAGGTTTCTACTCGATTTATTATTATAAAGGTAAAATCTGAAATCGCCCGCGCCCGCAGCCAAAGGCAACATTTTGCCCTGATTTCGGATATTCTCGTCCTTGCTGTTTTCAAGCACCGAGATATTGACGTCGTACACGCCGAACTGCTTTGTTTCGTCGTTCGCTTCCGTCAGGTCAAGGTACGAATAGTTATATCCGCCGCCGTAAAACGCTATGCCGCCGTGGACGTATTCCGTCCCTCCGACGTTCAGGATTATATCGCGGCATTCCTCCTTTACCTTTGCGACTTCTTTCATCATTTCCGCAACGTTCATCGAAAGCCACGGATTTGCATCGCCGGTAACTTCGATAAGCGTGCTGCTGTCGACGTTTGAAAGGTTTTTCCAGTCAAGCATTTTCACGTCGCCGACAATGCGAAGCGCCGACGCATACGAGGTCGCCGCGCATCCTTCCCACGTCGTTATCGTACCGCCTAACAAGAATTCGCCCGAAAAGTGCGTTTCCATACCGACCGAGAACAACCCCGACGTTTCGAGCACCGAGTTTTTAAGCGTAACGTCGTTGATAAGATAATTGTCGTTGAAGTATTTGTCCGTCTTGTTGCTCTCGTCGTAAGGCGAATACGGGTTGTTGTTTGCGTCAAGAAGTTTTCTTTGCACTTCGTTTGTTTGTTTCAGCGCGCGGTTGCTGCCGATTTTCAATATGAATTCGCGCGCGTTTGAAAGCACGCAACTTTCAATATGCACGTTTATCTTCTCATCTTGCACGTTAAACGCCGATTCGTCTTTAACAACGGGACTTCCCATTGTGGATCCGCCCGCAAAAATTCTGACGACGGTGCGCCCGTTCGACACGCGACTGTTCAACAGTTTTGCGCTTTTTGCGATTTCAAGCGTCGTGCCGACGTAGTTGAGTTTCGACAAGTTGAACTGTCCGTCTTCTTCAAGAAGGCTATCGTCGCTGCAACCTTTTAAGACGACGTTGTTTATAAGCACGTTGTCCGTCCTTATAAGGAAAGAAATGTTGTCCTGTCCTTTGACGCTTGCGGACGATATCGCGACGAAATTCAAAGGTCCTTTGAAAATTTTCGGAAGCCCCGTCGCGTCATTGCACTGCGTGAACTTGTCGGCGTCGATTTCAAAGCCGTTGCCGTAAACGTGGTTTTTGAACTCAATAAGATATTGAACTTTCTTGTTTTCGTCGTTTTCGCCGATGTTATCAAGATACGTTTTGTCGTACGTGGTTGTGAATTTTTTGACGTCTTTTTTGAGTTCGTCTTCGGTCATAGCCGTGCCGTCGTTTTTGACGCCCAGCATCACGTCGCTTGTCAGCACGACGATATGCCCGGCTTCGGTCACCGTTTTCAGTTCCTCGTAATTGCCGACGTTTCTGCCGTCTTTGACCGCGCGAAGTCTGATTTTCGCGCAGATGTTCGTGCCGAAGTATTGGTTATAATTTTTGAGTTCCGCATTAAGCGTGGTAAGCCCCGTGCCCATCGCCCTGATTTCCGCAGAAACCGCGTCGGCGTTCGTCGCCGGTTGCGCCTTGCAGGAAAAGAGCGAATTATCGTCGGAAAACGCGACGTTCATAAATTCGTCCGTGAACGTTTCGGAGCCCGCTTCCGTAACAACCCTTACGAAAATCGTCCTTGCGTCCGGTCTTCCTTTGTGGTTTTTGCCGCCGATTGTCAATATGTTTTCGATTCCGTACTCTTTCGCGCTGTCCGCAAACTCCATCGAATACACGTTGGGCACGACGCAGATTGTCTTTTCGATTTCTTTGATGACTTTTCCGTCGTGCTCGGCAGTGATTTTGATTTTGGCAAAGCCCCTTTTCGTTGCGGTAATAGTTGCAAACTGCCCGTGTTGTTCAAGGGTTATTACGTCTGCGCCGTCGATTATTTCAAATTTCACGTCCGCGTCGTCATCGCTTTCGGAATATGCGACGTAGGTGACTTTCGTGTTGTTTTTTTGTTTGATTTCGTCGCCTTCGCCGTCATAATACGACGTACGCACGTCAAGGTTATATTCGGTAAACTCCAAAGAAAAGTCCGTTGCGCCGACCTTTCCCGAAATTTCTTCGTCCGAAAATTCTTTGTCAAAAGACAAGGTCAATACGAATTTGTTTTTGGAAATCCTTTCGATTCCGCTTGCCGTGACTCCTTCGGGCAAGGCAAGGTCGGATATTTCAAGGGAGTCGTTTTTGCTTTCGACGAAAAGTTTTGCCGTTGTCGCTTTGTTTTTCACGGTGACTTTCGCGCCGCTGCTTTTTCCGTTGACCGCAAAGCCCGTGCTGTCGGTATCGACGTTGACCTTGACGGTCAAAACCTTTTCAAGCCCTTCTCGTCCTTCGGGACAAGTAATTCTGATCTGCGTCTCGCCCGAAAACAGCGCCTGCGCCACGCCCGTGACGGCGTTGAGTTTCAGAATGTGATTGCCGCCGATTTCTTCAAATATCCTTGTTTCGCCCGAAAGGTTTTCAGGGTAAAGTTTTGCGCCGAAAACATAGTCGCCGCCTTCGATTTCGACGATTTCGTCGCCGACTTCAATTTCGACGATTTCGCCGCCGTCTTCAATCCTGTTGACAAGCGGAAATATTTTCAACACTTTCGTGGAATATGCGGAAACTATGACGCTGTCCTTAAATCCTTTTTCGGCGGAAATCGCCGTGATTTTCACCTTTCCTACGTTATCTATATGAAGTTTTCCGTCGATTATTTCAAAACCTTCAGGGGCTTCGTCGCCGCCGACGCCCGATATTTCAAGCGAATATTTCTGGTTCCTTGCGTTGACGGGCTGCACCTGCGCCAAAAACGCGATGGGGTCGTAATCGGCAACGTCCACGTCGATAAATCCGTCTTCGTTCTGCGTCGTGATTTGTATGCCCGTCACGGGAATGTCCGCGTAAACGCCCGCCGCTTTCCCCACGGAGAACAGCGCGATCAGAAACACAATCGGTATTATCATTATAAGCGCGATTATTTTCTTTTTCATATCAATCCCCCTCTGTTACCCTGTCAAAGCGGGCTTTAATCCCGATAAGGTAATATAAAAGCGAGCCGACAAACTCCGCCGCCGCGCACACGCTCACGAAAACGTAAGTAAACCAGCGCATATCTTTGCCCCTGACGTTCGACAATACGTTGACGAAAAGGGGTATTCCGCCAAGAATCATCGCGGACACAAGCCCCAGCACGACGATTATCGACACGTTGTTGTTGCTTTCCCTCACGACGTTGTCTTCTTCCAGCGAAAACTGCGGACTGTTCAGATCCTTTCTTGTGGCGTACAGTATCTGCGACAACGCCATCATCGCGCCGACGAAAAACACGAATACTCCTTCGCCCGCCGACACGTATTTCTTTGCAAGAAGCACCGTCGCCGCAATACCTACGGACAAAACCGCCACCGCAAAACTGAGTGCGATTTTCGCGCCCATAATCTCGTTTATTGAAAGCGGCAACGTCTTTTCGACGTAAAACGACTTCCCGTCGCGGCTGACGTTCGTCGCGCAGAACGTGTTCGTAAGCGCTCCGAAAAGCACCGTGAGCAAAATCGCCAGCTCGAAATCGCTCTGAACGAAAACGAGCGACGTCAGGAAGTTTTTGCCAATGCCCATACAAAAATATACCATAAGCGGCATTATCGCCGCCACCGTGAAGTACTGCACTGCGTAATCGGGCGTGAACAGCACGAGATTGAATTCCTTTTTCAAAAGACTTAAAAACGGCGGGAGTTTTCTTGCCGCGGATTTTTTTGCAAAAATCATTATTGCGCCCGCCGTCGCGCGCGTTTTCATCGCCTTGTTGTACAAAAGCGACGTTATGAGAATGCCGATTGCGCCCGTCGCGACGGTTATCGCCACGATTATCCCCAGGTTTTTCCAGACGTCCGTTTTCAGCGTGAACGCCGCGATAAAGTTTGCGGGGACAAGGTTTTTCGTCAACGAAATTATCGTCGTCATCGTCTTTTCGGAAAAGAAAAACTTGATTTCGCCCGTTGACATAAGGGTTTTTAAGAAGTCGAGCACCGTCGCATAGCAATAAAACAGCGCAAAAAGCACCAGCGTTACTATCACCAGAAGGCAAACGTACTTCGACGAGAAAAACTTTTTGACGTAATAATACGGCATCGCAAGCACGCTCGACACCGAAAGCGACATAACGGGAATAATAAACGCCGCAAGCAGCCCGAGGATCATGTATCCCGCGCCCTGCTTCGTCACGCTTGCGAACACCGCCACGAACGGCACGAGAATCACAAACGCCGACAACACCTGTTTTGCGTAAATGAAAATGATTTTTGAGTACAGTACGTCCGACGCCTTTATGGGAAGAGTCTGGATAATCATTCTGTCGTCGCTTTCAAAAATCGCGCGGTTTATTGCTACGACGCCTCCGATAACGTCGACCGCGAAAACGAATTCGTACACGAACGTCATTATTTCATATTGCCTCGCGCGCACGTCGCGTACGCCGTTGAGCCTGATTTCGGTATATTTCGCGACAAACGCGCCGAACACCTCGATAACGACGTACATAATGAACGCCGTCATCACAAGCGTAAGCAACGCGCCGACGATATCGATGCGTTTTTTGTCACGCTTGAAATAAGACAACTTTTCGGTCATCTGTTTTTTCAGAAGTACGCCCAGCATCAGTCTTCCTTATTAGTATCGTAATACTTTTCGATAAGTTCGTCGCCGTCGAATTTGTCATTTCCGGTGACGATGATTTTTTTGAGTTCGCCCGCGGCAATTATAATCACCCTGTCGCAAACCCTTTCCACGACGTCGAGATTGTGCGACGAAAACAAAATGGTTTTGCCCGTCTGCACGTACTCGCGCATATAGTTTATGACGGCGTTCTGCGTGCGGGGATCGAGACCGAGCATCGGCTCGTCAAGAAGCTACAGCCGCGGCTCGTGAATGAGCGAACCCATCATACATATTTTCTGTTTCATTCCGTGGGAGTATCCCGAAATAAGTTTGTTTATGCTGTCGCCGAGTTTGAATACCCCTTCCAACTCCTTGATTTTCTCGTCGCGCTTTTCGTACGGCACACCGTAAACGTCGCTCATGAACGAAAGATATTGCATACCCGTCATTTTTGTGAACACCGTGTGATTGTCGGTGACAAAAGAAAAATTACGTTTTGCATCCACGGGATTTTTCGACACGTCGTACCCCGACACGGTTATCGTGCCGGAACTTAACGGAATCATTCCCGTGATACATTTAAGAGTGGTGGATTTTCCTGCGCCGTTTGCGCCAAGGATACCGACGACTTCCCCTTCCGCACAAGAAAAAGAGATGTCTTTTACGGCATAATCGGATTTTTTGCCGTACTTTTTGAAAAGATTTTTTACTTCAAGGGGCAACGAACCGTCGATCGGCGTGCCAAGTGTTTTTTTATTATTTTTCATTGTATCTCTTATCTTCAAGTAATATATCGCGTATGCACGCGTGCGTGTTATAATAAAAATTATTAGATACCTTATCATATATCCAAAAAACATATTTGTCAACGATAAAACCGCCCGAAACGCCTTTTGTTTCGTTATTCAACTTTTTGTATAGTATTTGCAAAAAATAAATATCGCCGCTCTTGACAAATAAAAAATATGGTTTTATACTATATTTACATACCCCCATAGGGTATATTGAAAACTAACGGAGAATAACAAAATGGAAAACGTAAAATGCGCCGAAATATCGTGCGCCGATTGCTGCCGAAAGAAGCACACGCCGCGCGACGAAAAATCTCTCAAATGCCTGAACGACAGGTTAAACCGCATAATCGGACAGTTAAACGGCATAAAAAATATGTTGAACGACAATCGTTATTGCGGCGACATACTCGTGCAGTTGTCCGCCGCCGAAAGCGCGCTGTCGGCATTCGGGTATGAAATTCTGTCCGACCATTTCAAAACCTGCGTCGTCGAAAACGTGAAAGACGGAAACACCTCAATCCTTGACGAGGCGGTTGAACTCATTAAAAAACTGAAATAGTTAAATTATGGAAAAACTTAAATTCAACGTTTACGGTATGAGTTGCTCGGCGTGCGCCGCGCGCGTCGATAAGGTCGTAAGGGAACTTGACGGCGTAAAAGACGTAGCCGTGAACCTTCTCACAAATCAGATGGTCGTCGACTTTGACGAGCCTGCCACTGTCGAAAAAATCGAACGTGCCGTTTCGGGCGCGGGGTATAAGACAGCTCTTTTTAACGATAAATCGCAAAAAAAGGAAAAAGTCAATCCGCTTATCCGCTCGATAATCCGCCTTGCCGTGTCCGCCGTCCTGCTTATCCCCCTTATGTACGTGTCGATGGGCGGCGTTATGTTCGGCTGGGATATGGGCGCGCTGAACGGCAACCCGATGGGTATCGCGATATACGAACTTGTGTTCTCTTTCGTCATACTTGTCATCAACGGAAAGTTTTTCGTGAGCGGCACAAAGGCGATTTTCCACCGCGCGCCGAATATGGATACTCTTGTGTCGATGGGCAGCGGCATTTCTTTCGTATACAGCGTCGCGCTTATGATTCGCGCAGGCGTAAATACCTCATATCTTCATCATCTTCCGCACACCTTGTACTTTGAGTCGGCGGCGATGATACTTGTACTTATCACCCTTGGAAAAACGCTGGAAATTTACAGCAAAGGAAAAACCACGTCCGCGATAAAAGGATTGATGAACCTTGCCCCCGAAACCGTAAGGGTTATTAATGACGGCGAAGAAAAAGAAATTCCGCTGTCTTCACTTTCGACGGGCGACGCGTTTGTCGTACGCCCCGGCGAGAACTTTCCCGCGGACGGCGTAATATTGTCGGGGAGCGGCTCCGTCAACGAATCGGCGGTAACGGGCGAAAGTATGCCCGTCGATAAATCCGTCGGCGATAAGGTTATTTCCGGCACGACGAACGTCAACGGCTTTATCACCGCAAAAGCCACTTCCGTCGGCGGAGATTCCACGCTCGGGCGCATCGTCAAACTTGTGCAGGACGCGTCCGCTTCAAAAGCCCCGATTGCAAAAACGGCAGATAAAGTGTCCGGAATATTCGTGCCAAGCGTCATTTGCGTCGCAATCGTTACTTTTATCGTGTGGATTGCCGTCACGAAAAACTTTGCGACTTCCCTTACGCACGCAATATCCGTGCTTGTCATAAGTTGCCCGTGCGCCTTAGGTCTTGCAACCCCCGTCGCCATTATGGTCGGAAGCGGAAAAGGCGCGAAAAACGGACTTTTGTTCAAGACGGCAACCGCCCTTGAAGAAGCGGGAAAAACAGATATCGTCGTTCTGGACAAGACGGGCACCATAACGAAAGGCACACCTGTCGTCACCGACGTTTCGGCTTTGTCGGGTGAGTCCGAAGAAGAAATTATCGCGCTTTCCGCAAGCCTTGAAAAAGGCAGTTCGCACCCGCTTGCGACGGCGATCGTGCGCTTTTCGGAAGAAAAAAACATAACGGTTTTCACCCCGGAAAAGTTTGAAAACCTTTCGGGACACGGCGTGAAAGGAATCGTGAGCGGCGACGAAATCGTCATCGGAAACGCCGCCCTTATGAAAGATATCGGCGCGGCGGCAAACGACGCTTTCCCGACAGGCGAAAAATTCGCGCGGGACGGCAAAACCCCGTTGTACGTTGCGAAAAACAATAAAATTATCGGCGTCATCGCCGTGTCGGACGAGCTGAAATCAGATAGCGCGGGCGCGATAAAACGAATGAAAGAACAAGGTCTGTTCGTAACCATGCTTACGGGCGACAACGCGCTCAGCGCAAATGCGGTTGCAAAAACCTGCGACGTCGACTGCGTTATCCCGGACGTTCTTCCCGACGAAAAAGACGCCGTTTTGTCAAACCTTCAAAAGTACGGAAAAGTTGTCATGGTCGGCGACGGAATCAACGACGCTCCCGCCCTTACCCGCGCGGACGTCGGCATCGCAATCGGCGCGGGCACCGACGTCGCAATCGACAGCGCGGACGTCGTGCTGATGAAGTCGGAACTTTCGGACGTGCCGCGCGCGATAAGCCTTTCCCGTCGCACCCTTCTGAATATCCGCGAAAACCTGTTCTGGGCGTTTATTTACAACGTCGTGTGTATTCCCATCGCCGCAGGCGTGTTCTCTCCGCTCGGCGTTACGCTGAATCCCATGTGGGGCGCGGCGGCAATGAGCCTTTCAAGCGTATGCGTCGTGCTGAACGCGTTAAGACTTAATCTTATCAACCTTGACAAGCCCGTAAAACACAGGAAAAAAGTCGTGAAAATCGACGTGAACGATATTTCAAAAACCAAAAACACCGAAATTAAAAAAGGAGAACAAAGTATGAAAAAAACGTTGAAAATCGAAGGTATGATGTGCGCGCATTGCGTGGCTCACGTGAAATCCGCCCTGCAAAAAGTCGACGGCGTCAAAGACGTCGAAGTGTCGCTTGAAAACAAAACGGCGGTCGTAACGCTTTCGTCGGACGTAGATGGCGACGTGTTGAAATCCGCGGTAACAAACGAAGGCTACGAAGTCGTCGAAATAAAATAAAAAACCGCCAAAAACCACTTTCTTGTCAAAAACAAAACTTTGATGCGAAGATTTTGAAAGATAAACGCCAAAAAAAGAAGGGATAACGCTTTTTGCGTTATCCCTTCTTTTATTCCGAAAGTTCCGTCCACTCGGTTATCAGTGGATCAAGCTTTTCTTCAATCGTTTTTATTTCTTCTTCGACCGCCATTACTTTTTTGTAGTCGGTGTTGACGGTTTCGTCATCGAGCTTTGCCTGCGCCCGGCTTAGTTCTTCTTCAAGCGCGGTGATCTTTTTTTCCAAAAACTCAACGCGGTGTTTGCGCCGTGCTTCTTCCTTACTTTCGACGTAGCGTTCCCCGCCGGTTTTTTTGGTCTTTTCGGGCTTTTCCTTTGCGACTTCTTCCGCGGTTTCTTTTTCTCTTTCTTCGTACTCGTCGAAAGTGCCGTCGAAGTATCTTACCCCGCCGTTTTCAAACACGATAAGGCTTTTTGCAACGCGGTTTATAAGATACCTGTCGTGCGACACGACGATGACCGTGCCCGAAAAATCCATCAGAAGTTTTTCAAGGGTTTCCTTGCCGATGATGTCCATGTGGTTGGTCGGCTCGTCGAGAATCAGGAAGTTGGGACGACGGCGGAATATTTTTGAAAGCGCAAGGCGCACCTTTTCGCCGCCCGACAAATCTTTGACGCACTTGAAAACGTCGTCTCCCGAAAGCAAGAATCCGCCCAGCGTTTTTCGTATTTCCCCGTCGTTAAGTTCCGGAAACTCCGCGCGGAAGTCTTCAAGGACGCTCAACTCGCTTTTCGTTGCGGCAATGGTCTGGTCGAAGTACCCGACGCGCGTTTTCACGCCGAATCGGACGTCGCCCGAAAGCGGCGGAATAAGCCCCGTTATCGTTTTAAGTAACGTAGATTTGCCCGTGCCGTTGCTGCCGATCACGCCGATTTTCTGCCCCCTTTCGACGGCAAGCGATATTTCGCCCAACGGTTTATCGTATCCGAAAACAAGGTCTTTCACAAACAGCGCGTCCCTGACGCTTTCGTACTCGGGCTGAAAAGACGAAGCAAACGTCGAGGTGTCGAAGCGGCGCGGGGTTTCGACAGTACCAAGCCTTTCGATTTCTTTCAGTTTCGACTGCGCCATTGCGGCTTTCGTCGCCTTGTAGCGAAATCTTTCGACAATTTTTCGGAGCCTGTCGATTTCGGCGGATTTCCATTTTGCGTCTTTAAGCGCCTTGTCGTACGCCTGTTGTTTTTGCGCCAAAAACGCCGTGTAGTTGCCCTTGTATCTTGTCGTGACGCCGTACTCGATTTCGTAAACGACGCCGACGATGCGGTCCAGAAACATACGGTCGTGCGACACGATGACGACCGAATTTTTATAGTTTTTAAGGTATCCTTCCAGCCACTCCACCGCGGCGATGTCAAGGTGGTTCGTGGGTTCGTCCAAAAGTAAAACGTCGGGTTTTTCAAGCAGCAGTTTCATAAGCGCGATTTTTGTGCGCTGCCCGCCCGAAAAGCACGAAAGTTTTTTGTCAAGGTCTTCGGCGGAAAACCCGAATTTGCTCACCGCCGTCAGATATTCCTTTTTATAAAGGTATCCGCCGATATTTTCAAACCTTTCCATTGCGCGCGAATACGCGCCGACGTTTTCGTCCGACGGGTTTTCGCTCATTTTGTCAAGAAGCTTCTGCAATTTGTTTTCAAGCCCGACGACGTCCTTGTACGCCGACAAAATTTCCTGCCGGAGAGTCAGTTCGTCGTTCAAAGACACCTGTTGAAGATATCCGATTTTCGGCGCGCCCGATATCGAAAACGAGAATTTTTCGTCGCCGGTGCCGGACACAAGCGGCACTTCCCCGCTAATACACTTCAATATGCTGGTTTTTCCGGATCCGTTCCTGCCGACAAGCGCGATTTTTTCCTTGTCCGACACCGAAAAATTTATTTCGGAAAGCACCGTATTGCCGTCGTACTCGACGGAGCCGTTGATAATCTCGATTCTCATACGTCCGATTATACAAAACTTTTGTTTATTTGTCATTCGTTATGAACACAAGATAATAACGCGCTCTTTACATATTTTAAAATCGGTGCTATAATCCTATCAAACGAGGTAATGGTATTTATATGGTCGGTTTAACGTCAAACAATTTAATGAACCTTAGCATGGCGGAACGCTTCGATAAGTTCAAAGAAAAAGGCTTCGGCTCGGTCATGATATGGCTCGGCCCCGACGCCAAAGAATCCGCGGACGAACGCGCCACCCTTGCCGAACGCGCCGGGCTTTTCATTGAAAACTTCCATTTAAGTTGCGACCACCTGAACGAAATGTGGATCGACTGCAAGGAAGGGGACGAACGCATTTCCCGCTTTAAGGACGAAATTGCGGCAGCCTCGAAACACGGCGTGAAAACGGTTGTCTGCCACCTGACGCACGGCGATTTTCCGCCTTTTGTGTCGACAATCGGCACGAATCGTATCGAAGATCTTGTGAAATTTGCGGAAAACGCAAACGTGAAACTTGCATTTGAAAACGTCATCACGAAAGACCACGTCACCTACGTTCTGGAAAATTTCAAGTCGCCTTACGTCGGGCTTTGCTATGACGTCGGACACGACCACTACTGGCGCGTTCAGGATTGGCTGGGGCTTTTCGGCGACAGGGTTTTCGCCCTGCATCTGCACGACAATTTCGCCGATAAGGATTCCCACTTCATACCCTTTGACGGCAGCATCGACTGGCAGTACACGCTGCCCCGCCTTGCGAAAACGAGTTACCGCGGCACGACTACGCTTGAAACGAAGGACGCCGCCTACGTTTACGACGCCTCGCCCGATAAATATCTGGAACACGCGTTAAGCGTCGGCAACTATATCGACAAATTCCTTGAAAACAACCGCTGAACGGCAAAATAAAAAACACAAAACCGCGTTGGTTTTGTGTTTTCTTTTTGTTTTTTTGGTTGGGTTTTCTTTTTTTCGGTTTTATTGACCGATGACGGCTTTGATACGCCTGACTCCCGCGGAACTTGACTGTTCTTTCGTGATTTTGAAAGATTTTAAGTCGCCCGTGTTGTTTGCATGCGGTCCGCCGCAAATTTCCTTGCTGAAATCGCCGATGGTATAAACTTTTACCTTTTCGCCGTACTTGTTGTCGAAGATACCGATTGCGCCCTGCGCTTTCGCTTCGTCAACGGTCATTTCTTCGCACACGACGGGGATATTCTTTTTGATTTGTTCGTTGACAAGGTCTTCAACCGCCTTTATTTCGTCCGCCGTCATTGCACGGTCGAAACCGAAGTCGAACCTTAATCTTTCGGCGGTGATATTGCTGCCGCGCTGACGCGCCTCGCCGCCCAGAACTTTCATAAGAGCAGAATGTAAAAGGTGCGTTGCAGTGTGGAGTTTTGCGGTCTCTTCGGAATTGTCCGCAAGCCCGCCGTGGAATTTCTGTTCCGCGCCCGCCTGCGATTTTTTCTGATGTTCCTTGAACGCGTCTTCGTATCCTTGCACGTCGACTTCGAACCCGTTTTCGTGCGCGAGTTCTTCCGTCATCTCGATGGGGAAGCCGAAAGTATCGTAAAGACGGAATGCGGTTTTCCCGCTTATCGTCTTTGTGGGAATGTGCGTGATGACCTTTTCAAACTCCTTCAAACCTTGTTGCAAGGTGTTGGAGAATCTGATTTCTTCCTTGTCAAGTTCCGACACAATCCTGTCTTTATTGGTCAAAAGATACTGATAAACGTCCTGATATTGCGAAATATACTGTTCCGCAATTTTGGAAAGGGAACGCTCGGGAAGGTCGATGATGCGTCCGAAACGCACCGCACGACGGATAAGTCTCCTTAAAATATAGCCTTGGTCGACGTTGCTTGGCACAATGCCTTTCACGTCGCCGATAAGGAAGGTCGAGGTGCGGATATGGTCGGCGATTATACGCATCGCTTTCGTGACGGTTTCGCTTTCGTCGTACTTGTGTCCCGAAAGATTTTCGATGAGCGCGATCGCGGGTTTGAACAAGTCGGTTTCATAAACCGATTTGTATCCGTTCAGAATGCAAAGCATACGTTCAAGCCCCATTCCCTCGTCGACGTTCTTTTGTTTAAGCGGCGAGAAAGTGCCGTCGGCGTTTTTGAAGTATTGCATAAAGACGTCGTTGCCGATTTCGACGTACTTGCCGCAGTCGCACGCGGGCGAACATTCGTCCGAACATTTGGGTTTTCCGGTGTCGATGAACATTTCGGTGTCGGGACCGCAAGGACCGGTAACGCCGGCAGGACCCCACCAGTTGTTTTCTTTCGGAAGGAAGAAAATGCGGTCTTCGGGGACGCCCATCTTTTTCCAGAATTCCGCGCTTTCGTCGTCGCGGGGGCAGTCTTCGTCGCCCTTGAAAACGGTAACCACGAATTTGTCTTTGTCAAATTCCAGCCGGTTCAGCAAAAAGTCGTACGAGCACGAAATTGCGTATTCCTTGAAGTAGTCTCCGAGCGACCATCTGCCCAGCATTTCAAAAAACGTGCAGTGCGTCGGATCGCCGACTTCTTCGATATCGCCCGTGCGGACGCAGATTTGCACGTCGGTCAGACGGTTGCCCGCAGGGTGTTTTTCGCCGAGAAGGTACGGTACGAGGGGGTGCATGCCCGCAGTCGTGAACAATACCGTCGGATCGTTTTCGGGGATAAGCGACGCGCTGGAAATAACGGCGTGTCCCTTTGATTTGTAGTAGTCGAGATAAATTTTGCGAAGTTCGCTGCTTGTAAGATTTTTCATAAATATCCTTAAATTAAATTATCTTCTGATAAATTGCCCTGAACCCGTGCGGCAATACGCCGAGTTTGATGAGATAGCCTTCCGCGCCGTCGCCCTCGCTGACGGTGAGTTTGTCCGCGCCGAGATATTTCAGAATAAGCGAATACATGAGTATGCCCGGGGCGATGATGTCCGCGCGTTTTTCGGGGAGTCCTTTCACGTGGCGGCGTTCTTCCATCGTCATTTTGCTGATTTTGTCGTACATGTTTTCGATGTCGAAAAGCGTCAGCACCGAGCCGTTGACGACGTTCGGATCGTATTTTTCAAGTTGGTTTTTCATTGCTGCCATCGTGGATATCGTGCCTCCGATTGCGATGACGTTGTCAAACGGCGGAATTTCGCCGTATCCCATAAGACAGTCGTTGATGAACGGCGTCATTTCGATCTTTTCGCGCTCGATTGCGGAAAGCCTGACGATGCCGTACGGCAAACTTTTGGAATATAATATGTTTTCGCCGTCGCCGACCGAAATTTCGGTGCTTGCGCCGCCCATGTCGATAACGCAGCATCTGCCTTTCGTGCTTGCGCCCAAGAACCCGATTTCCGCCTCGGTCTTTTTGTCCAGAATGTCGATTTCAAGCCCGCAAAGTTCCCTGACTCTGTCGACGAACCTGTATTTGTTTTTCGCAGAGCGCACCGCTTCCGTCGCGTAGGCATAGACGTCTTCCGCGCCGTTTTGCATCGCAACGAAATAATACTCCGCAACGGCCTGAGCCGTACGTTCGATACTGACGGGTTGCAACGTGTTCATCTCGTCCATATTCTCGGCAAGACGCGTCGTGTTCACCCTTTTTTCGACCTTTTCGCCGTCCGTCATCATAAGCCTTACGGACGTGCTGCCTATGTCGATTACTCCGAATAACATAAGTCCCTCACTAAAATAATACAACTATTATAAACAAGTAATAAGAGTTTGTCAATTTATGAAAACTCAATGCATACATTGTTTTTATGGAAAACGAAAAAAGAGGAGCGCTCGCGCTCGAAAACGACCGCCTGACCGTTACGTCCGTTTCAAAAGTGATTTCGTCGGGCGACAAGTCGATTGTATTGATGCAAAACAAGGAAACGTTGACAATCACGGGCGAAGGGCTTTCCGTCACCGAAATCAACCTTGACTCGGGACGGCTTTCGGCAACCGGCAGAGTGAAAGAAATCAGGTTTTCGGAAACGCTCACGAAAGCGGGACTTATCAAAAAGATTCTCAAATGACGCACTCGATAATTTCCGAAAGTTTTATCTTTCTTTCGATGATTCTTTGCGGAATGACGTCGGGCGTGCTTTACGCCCTGCTTCGCGGATTGCGGAAAGTCGTGAAAAAGAAGTTTTTCGCGTTCTTTTCCGACGTTATTTTTACGGCGGCAACGCTTGCAATGCTGTTTTTCGCGCTTGAAAAAACCTGCGGCGGTAACATAAGATTTTACCAAATCGCAGGTTTTATTGCGGGATTTTGTATTGTTGAACTGTTATTTGCGCTGATTACGCAGCGTCGCCGATCATAATCACCAGAACGTTTGAGCGTATTATCGCATAGCTGTATCCTTCAAGCCCGCGCCCGGCCGCTTTCATCGCTTCTTTTGCGTAATTCTTCGCCGCGTCCTTGGTTAAGGAAAACGCAAATTCAAACTCCACAATCGTCGATTTCGGGAGCGTTTTCAACGCACGCGCCATTTGCTGTGCCGCAAGATTTCTGTTTGCGATAACGTAATTGTATTCCGTGCCGTTTGACGTATACGTTTCGTGCGCGTAATAATCGAACTTTCCTTCCGCTTTCGGGTAATCGTGTCCCGGGTTTTCGTCGTGAGTGTTTTTCACTTCGTCATCGGACAACAGGAAGTAGGCGTGCGACAAAAATTCCTTGCTGTCGTCGCCGACGTCGCCCCAGGTCGTGTCGACGAAATACCACTCCTTGTCCCCCGTGCCGTTAAGGTCAAGCAGGACTTTGTTCCAGGCGTGTCCGCCGAAGTTTTTGCCGTCGCTTGACGCTTTGCCGCTGATACGTACGGCGGTGATACCCTCGATTCCGCACATTAAAACGAACGCTTTCGACTTCCCGTCGCAGACGGCGTGCATATCTTTCTTATAAAACTTATCAAGGAATATCCCTTCAAGGTAATATCCGTAATATTTCATTTTTTCGTTAAGGCTGAGATTTCCGCTTACATATTTATCTTCGGCGTTTGCACAGTCGTGGTCGTAGCGCACGTTGTAGATTATGTAGTCGTAGATTGCGTGGACTTTTTCGTATTCGTTCATTTCGTCGGACACGATATAAGACAGCGCGTCTTTCGCGTTATCGTAAATTTGTTGCAAATTGTCGGATTGCGAACCCATAAACACGGGCTTGTAGCCCCACGCCACCGCCTTGTAAAGCATATTGCTTGTCGACACGCTCATCGTTTCTTTCACGCCGTCGATATAAAAGTTTCTTGTTTTCTTTACGTTGTCGTAATGGGGTTTCGAATACGTGTTTTGCACGGCGTCCATAAAGCCGTCGGGCGCGTCATACTCGGGCGAATTGACCGTCTCGATAAGACCTGCCTCGTCGGCGAAGAACCTGAATTTTATCGTGAATACGTTGCCGCTCGTTTCAAGCGAATATCCCGGGATAATGCCCGACTCTTCAACGCAATCCCTGACGTCGGACACGTCGTTTTTCACTGTTTCGGGCGTCGCGTATCCCGCGTAAAACGTTATGGGCGTTATCTTGTTTTCCAGAACGAAAAGGATAAGGTTTTTAAGTTCTTCCTTGGACGTTATATATCTGTTTTGCGCGTATCCGCCGTAGTCGTGGAAGTGCGAGGCGTAATCCCTTGCTTCGTCGCCCTTGGAAAGATATACGATGGTTTGCGTTTTCGTGATTTTGTTTATTTCCGCCGTTACCTTATATTCGCCGCGGTTCGTCGGCTTAAACGAAAAGGTTTTGCCCGTCGAATAATACTTGTCGTTGACGTACCATTTGACGCTTTCGACGTCGGCTTTTGCGGGCGAAAGAGTTGCCGTGAACGTTACCGTTTCCGCCGTGGTCTGGCTGAGATTTCCTGTCACACCGACTTCGATATGGTTTGCGGCAACGTTGTCTTTAACGACGAAATTAACTTCGCGGCTTACTCCGTCCACATCGACTTTTAAGGTGAAAGTCCCTTCGTTTCCGATTGCGGCAATCGTGTCGTTGACCTCGCTCATGCCGTTTGAACGGATTGTTTCAAGAGTCGTCGTGGAAATCAAATTCCCGCCTTCGTCGTAAACGTACGCCGTCGCGGTTTTGCCGAGAGGCGAGTTGTCGAAATATCTTGCGCGCACGACAATTTTTTCTTCCGTCCCGACGCGGTATTTTTCAAGATATACAAGAAGTTCTTCAACGGCGCAGAATCCGACGGTTGCGGATTTTCCGTCCGCCGTTACGGTGGCAAAATATATTTCGCCCGCCGCGGGAAGATACGACGCGGTTTTACCGCTTGCCGTCGCGACTTCTTCGCCCGCGCCGTTCGTGAATTTCCACGAAAAGACGGTGGCGGGGTTCGTGCCGTCGTTGAGCGTTGCGGAAAAATCGACGCTTTTCGGCGTTTCGCCCGATTGCAACAACTGATATTGATTTTCAACGCCGATTTTTACCGTTGAAACGTCGGCGTAATCGACGTTTACTTTGAGTTCCGCCGTGTCGCCTTTGCCGTTGGTTGCGGTAATCGTGACCGCGGTTTTGGTTTTCCCGACGGCTTTAATGCTTGTCCGCCCGTATATTTCGACCTTTGTTTTGTCCGACGTGGACAAAGTGAACTCGTCGGTGCGCCCGTCGCTGAGCGTTACGTCGTACGTTTCGCCGATTTTCAGCGTTATCTCGCTTTCGGACAGCGCAAATTTCCCTTCCGGGTGTAAAATTCCTTGTATAAGACTGCATCCGCAAAGCGCGGCGCAAAGAAGCGCGACAACCGCGGCAATCAGCGTTATTTTCAAAAATCTTTTGTTTTTCATAGTAAATATATTTTATACTAATTTTGTTAAAAGGTCAATACGATTTTTTTCTTGTTAAAGCCACTTCGATGTGGTATAATCGGTCTTATGCAAGATACCATTCCTTTTCTTACGACGATAATCACAAAAGCCGAAGCGGATGAGATGAATCCGCTTGTTCTCGCTTTCGTCGGCGACTCCGTACAACAACTGTACGTCAGAACGCGGCTTGCCATTTCGTCCGACAAAAAATCGGGCGCGCTCCATAAACTCGCAACCAAGGAAATCAAGGCGGAAGCGCAGGCGGATAAAATCGAAAAACTGCTGCCGTGTCTTTTTGAAGAAGAAGTCGCGGTTTACAAGCGCGCAAGAAACGCGCATTATTCGTCGTCGGCAAAAAACGCAAGTATCGGCGACTACAAAAAAGCAAGCGGATTCGAGGCTCTTCTCGGATACCTGTATCTCACGGGAAAACACGACCGCCTGAACGAACTGCTTTCAATCGAATAAGGAGAACTCATGTTAATTACGGGAAAAAACGCAGTGTATGAGGCGTTGCGCTCCGACGCAACCGTTGAAAAACTTTACGTGCAAAGAGGCGAAACGACGGGCGTCGTAAAAAACATAATCGCCCTTGCAAAAGAAAAGAAAATCGTCGTGTCCGTCGTCGATAAAACCGCTCTCGACCGCATCACGCAAAACGCAAAACATCAGGGAGTCGCGCTTACTCAGACGGAGTTTGTTTATTCGTCTTTGGACGACATTTTGTCTTTTGCGAAATCGAAAGACGAGCCGCCCTTTATCGTGATTCTGGACGAACTTTCCGACCCCCACAATCTCGGCAGCATTATCCGTACGGCGGAGTGCGCGGGCGTGCACGGGATCGTCATCGGAAAACACCGCGGCGTTACCGTGAACGACACCGTTTTAAGATGCTCCGCAGGCGCGGCGGAACACGTGAAAATCGCGAAAGTTACCAACGTCAACGACGCGATAAATTATCTTAAATCGCAAAATGTGTATGTTTATTGCGCGGATATGGACGGTGAACCTATGTATCGTGCAAATCTTACCGGAGCAATCGCATTGCTTATCGGCGGTGAAGACAGCGGCGTAAAACGCCTTTCAAAGGAACTTGCCGACGGCGTAATTTCCATTCCGATGAGCGGAAAAATCAACAGTCTGAACGCCTCGGTTGCCGCCGCCGTCGTGATTTACGAAAAGGTACGACAGGACAGAAAATGACATACGAAAAAATGCCCGACGAGGAACTTGCAAAACGCGCGCAGTCAAACGACTCCGCCGCCGTAAACGAACTGTTGCATCGTCATAAATCGCTGGTCAACAAGGCGGTGCGCCGCTTCTTTTTGCCGTCGGGCGACACCGACGATCTTGTACAGGAAGGAATGGTCGCGCTGTTCAACGCGATTATGAATTACGACGAAAAAGCCGGCGCGAGTTTCACAACGTTTGCCTACATCTGCGTCAGAAAAAGAATCATCGGGTTAATCAGGAAATCTTCAAGCGGGAAAAATCGCGCGCTTAACGACAGCGTGCCGCTTGACGACGTCGAAATCGCCTCGGGCAATCCCGAAACCGTTTATATCGAAGAGGAGCGGGAAACCCTTTTAATGCGGGAAATCGAAAGCGTTTTATCGGAAGAAGAACAGCGGATTTTTTACGCTTATCTTGACGGCGACTCGTATCGGGAAATCGCCGCCTCTCTTTCGGTTTCCACAAAAAAAGTCGACAACACCCTGCAAAAAATAAGAAAATCGCTGAAAAAATCGTTAAATCGCTGACTTTTTCGCCGATTTTCGCTTTACATAAATGAATAAATTATTTATAATAATTGCACGTTGATATATTATCGACGAATTTCCTTGCCTGTTTAAGCAGGCCACAAAGTCCACAAGGAGGTATAAAAAGATGAACAAGTATGAAATCCTTTACATCATCGACAATGACGTTTCGGAAGAAGACAAGGCTGCTCTCGTCGACAGGTTCTCGGACCTCGTCGTAAAGCTCGGCGGCACCGTTGACGGCATTGACAAGTGGGGTACCCGCAAATATGCATATCCCATCAACGATAAGAACGAAGGCTACTACGTCTTGATGAACTTTACGGCAGACGCATCCGCTCCCGCCGAAATCGATCGTCAGATGAAAATCACAGACGCAATCGTACGTCAGATGATTATCCGCAAATAACCGCATAAGGGGTCATTTATGAACAAAGTATTTTTAATCGGTAATTTAACAAAGAATCCCGAACTCACCAACACCGGCTCGGGCATTCCCGTTTGCAGATTCACGCTTGCCGTGTCGCGCAGATTTTCCAACAGCGACGGCGTAAGAGATACCGACTTCCTTCCCGTTGTCGTATGGAGAACGCAGGCGGAACATTGCAACAAATACTTGAAAAAAGGCAGTAAAGCGGCCGTATCCGGATCGGTTCAGACCCGCAGTTACGACGCTCCCGACGGAAGCCGCAGATACGTCACCGAAATCGTTGCCGACGAGGTTCAGTTCCTCAGCACCAAGGCCGAAGACGAATCCGCCTCGAACGACGGCGTGTTCGACGACCTTAAAGCCGTTGACGAGAATCTGCCCTTCTGATTTTCGCCCGTATATAGGGCTCAATAATTAAGAGGTATATTAAAATGAGTGAAGAAGTAAAACGCCCCGTTCAGGGCGGCAAAAGAATTCCCAAAAAGAAAGTCTGCCAATTCTGCGTCGATAAGGCAACCGAAATCGACTACAAAGACGTTGCCAAACTTCGCAAATACATCACCGAAAAAGGCAAGATGATGCCCCGTCGTATGACCGGCGTTTGTGCAAAACATCAACGTTTCTTGTCCGACGCAATCAAACGCGCCCGCGTTATGGCATTGCTTCCCTACAAAGCAGACTAATTATTAAACCAATCAAAAACGCACCGTTTCCACGGTGCGTTTTTTTGTTGCACGGAATAAAAAAACCAACAAAAAAGCACCCTCTTGGGTGCTTAAATATTAACTCTCTTCCAAAACGGCAGAATTTTGATGAGATTACGGGGTTCTTGACGGGTTCGTGCGAAGGCGCGTACGCGTCGCAAATCTTTCTTTTGAACAAACAAACTCTTTTTATTCGTTTGTTTGTCTTTTGCTCGTTTGCTCCTTCTCCCCAAAAGTACAAAAGTATCTTTTGGGGACCCCTTCCCCTATAAAACGGCGAGAATTTGATGGATTTTTGGGGTTCTTTGCAGGTTTCGAAAACCCTAGTGTACTGAGCGTACACGAATTTTCAAGTTCCGACGAAAAAGCAAAATATCGCGAATTGTCGCCGTTTTACAAAAAAAATTTCGGCAGAGCCCGCGTCTGCTCACCTCGCAGGCTCCCCGAAATAATCAGTAAATGTTATGACTGCGGCAATGCCGCTTGTTGATAAGGTCGCAAAGTACGACCTGCCCCGCGCCGTCTGACCGACGCATGTACGCCGATATTTTGCACGCAAGGACTTTTGTCGCGCGACGCAAACCGCGCCCACGGACAAATATTTTGGGGTTATCCCGCCCGAACGTTGTCCGGGCAAGACGGAATTTTACACTTTCGCCGCGTATTTACGGCACGCGCTTCCCGACACCGTCGTTTCCGCGCGATTTTATGATGTCGTTTTAAGGCGCAACCACCTTGTGCGTACGCTCGGGCATACACACGCGTTAAGTTTTGCCGAAATTATGTCGTTTCCGATTAGTTGGAACGAGAACGGATCATACGAAGGAATTCGGGGATATCTTTATCGCCGGTATCCATACGACTGCTGTTCACTTCCCCAGTGCGAGCGCCTGCCATGACAGGTTCACGAGCGGGAGCGGGCGCGGGTTCCGCAGCGATTTCGGCACGGATGGAATTAAGATCTTCCTTCTTGTTTTCTTCCGCAGTTGCATGGAAAGCGTTTGCGTCGAAGAGTTTCGCGCCCATATCGAATTCGGGAGTGCGCTGAGCATGACCGTTGAAGCCGGTTGCGATGATGGTAACGACGACTTTGTCGCCAAGTTCTTCGTCAACGCCTGCGCCGAAGATGATGTTTGCGCTGCTGTCGACGACGTCCTGAACGAGTTTGGACGCTTCCGCGACTTCCGAAAGAGAAATATCAAGACCGCCGGTAACGTTGATGATGACGCCGGTTGCACCTTCGATATCGGTTTCGAGCAACGGGGATTGTACAGCCTGACGGACTGCTTCGAGAGTGCGGTTTTCGCCCTCGCCGCAACCGATACCCATGTGGGCAAGACCTTTATCGGACATAACGGTGCGAACGTCGTTGAAGTCCAGATTGATAAGAGCGGGGTTGACGATAAGGTCGGAAATACCCTGGATACCTTGACGGAGCACGTCGTCGGCAACCTGGAACGCCTTAACGATAGGAGTGCCCTTGGGAACGACGCTCAAAAGTTTTTCATTGGGGATGATAACGAGCGTATCGACGTATTGACGAAGGTTTTCAATGCCCTTTTCGGCATTTTCCATACGTTTTTTGCCTTCGAAATTGAAAGGTTTGGTAACGACAGCGACGGTAAGGATACCCATTTCACGCGCAATGCTTGCCACGACGGGAGCAGCGCCGGTGCCCGTTCCGCCACCCATACCTGCGGTGATGAAAACGAGATCGTTGTCCTGCAAAACTTCTTTGATCTGGTCGATGCTTTCTTGTGCAGCCTTTTCGCCGATGGAAGGATCGGCACCTGCGCCGAGACCTTTCGTAAGTTCCGCGCCGAGTTGGATTTTCAACTCCGCCTTACTGCGAATAAGGGCTTGATAATCGGTATTCATAGCGACGAATTCCGCGCTTTTGATACCTGCGTCAATCATTCTGTCAACAGCGTTGTTTCCGCCGCCGCCGACACCTATAACACGAATACGAGCAACATTTACCGGTGAACCGTACATAATAACTATCCTCCTATTTTGGATAAAAGATTTTGTAGTATTTTATTTAACCCCGTGAGTTCCTGAGCGTTTAAGTCGGAAGCGACGTCAAGCAATGCGATTGTCGACGAAAACTTCGGCTTGTTGTAACAAGGAACGTCGGGAGCAATAATTTCAATGGGTTTTTTAAGGACTTGCGACAAATACTCTTTCGCGCCGCGGATTGTCGTGACGCCGTTCCCCGTGAGATACACGGGACAATGGGCGTTACATTCAAACCCCGACTGCGCGATGCTTTCGGAAATAAATTCCGCAATGGTGTCAAGCCTGCTTTTTGCGATTTCGTTGACGTCGAGCGCGGAAAAACGATATTTTCCGTTTTCGCCGGCTTCGTAATAACTCGTCTCGTCATAAGCAAGGGAAAGATCGATTTTGTCCTTGACTTCTTCCGCCGCGGAAAAAGGCACTTCGAACATCATCGCGATATCGCTTGCGACGTGACCACCGCCGAGAGAGAACGAAGTAAGGCTCACCAGCCCGTCGCCCTGCACCACGGCAACGCTTGACGTAATGTATCCGACGTCCGCGATAAGTTGACGGCGGTAACGCTTGTCCTCCGAAAGTAACGACATACCTTCCGCCCATATCGACGAAACGTATTCGACTTCTTTAAGACGCAAATCTTTTGCAATGTTTTCAAACAACGAGGTGAACGACCTTTCGCAAAGAACGTACGACACGAGCCCCGTGATTTTGTACGCCTCGATCCCGCGAGGTTCGACAAAACGTCTGGTCTTGTCGTCGAGCGTGTAATAAATCGCAAAGTTTCCGATGGTCGTGTAGCGGGAATGATTTTTGTAAGTATCGCCCTGCTCGAACAATTCGGTAACGTCGGCGTCGGTGATGCGTTGTGCGCGTCCGCGCGCAAGCACGACTTCCTTCACCACGATTGCGATAAACTCCGACGGAACGCCGATGTAAAGTTTTTTCGCCTTTACGCCGCTTTCCGCTTCCGCAACGTGCAACGCCTTGCCGACTGCGGATTTCAGATCCTGAACGTTGAACCACTTCCCGCCCGAAAAACCGCTGTAATAGCACGAGCCGAAACCCTTCACGTTGAAAACGCCTTTCGGGGTTTTGTTGCCGATCATTACGGATATTTTTTTCGAGCCGATGTCCAACACGGCGACGTCGTTGAGTTTTGCCATTATTCCCTCATTAGTCTAATATATTTTTATTATAGCGTGCGTACGCGTGTGCGTCAAGTGTTTAACAAAACTTTTTATAATATATTTCGCGTATATGCGCATATTTTCGCGCATTATGTGCCCATATACGCACATAAACGCGTATTAGCGCGTGTGTAAGCCGTTTTTCTGCACGAAAAAACACGGCGCATTGCCGTGTTTCGTATTTTTCGTTTTTCAGTAAATCTCCGCTTCAAACTCTTTTTTAGCCTCATTGTATCGCGCGACATACTTCGACGTCTTTTTCTCACTGTCTTCGGGCAGACTCTTGTACCAAGAAAACGCAAGAGGCACTCTTTCGCTCACCTGTTCGGTAGTAAGGTTGCCGCCAAGGCGCATTACGACGCCGCTTCTCGTGCAAAGATCAATTACGTCGTTTTCAAACCTCACCTTTTCGATGAAAGCGATAAACTGTGCGGGAGTCAGTTTGCAATTATACAGCCCCGCCGCTACGTTTTGCAGATAATAAATCGACTTTCCGAATTCGACGGGCAACGTCCTTCCCGTTTCGATGGTATATTTCCCGACAAGTTCGAACCCGTCGACGAAAACGAAAGACTGCTCGTCCGGTTTGTCTTCATAAAAGCCGAGCACCACCATATCGCCGTCAACCACGACGTACTTCGCGGCGTCCGAAGTGTTCTGCCGATATTTCATGAGATAAACCGGCACCCTTTTCGAAACGTGAATCACGATGCGGTTGGGGAAAATCCTTTCGATATTCACCACCCTGACACCGGGAAGCGCCGCATTGATATTTTTAATCATACGGCTTTCGCTGACGCCGAAAATATTTTTCCCTTTTTTGATCCCCGACGCGGCGATGATTTTTTCCGCCTCGCCCTCTTCCGCCTGAATCGACGTTTCGGTGTCGAAATCGACGGTAACGGTTTTTACCCGAAACAGCAATCCGTTGATAAGAGCAATTGCGGCAATCAAAACCAACCCCACGATGAGAACAACGTGTTTTTTAGTCATTGACCGAAATCCTTTGTATTTTTGCACCGAGCGACGACAGCGTTTTTTCGAAAGATTCGTATCCCCTGTCGATAAGTCCGACGCCGCTTATCGAAGTGACGCCTTCCGCTTTGAGCCCCGCAAGCACCAGCGCGCTGCCCCCGCGAAGATCGGACGCATGCACTTCCGCGCCGTACAGTTTCCTGACACCCCTGACCACCGCGACGTCGCCGTGCACCGTGATGTCCGCGCCCATACGCCGTAAATCGGGGACGTGCTTAAAACGGGTTTCGAAAATGTTTTCGATAATGATTCCCGTACCTTCCGAGATCGCGTCGAAAGCCATAATCTGCGCCTGCATATCCGTTGGGAACGCGGGATACGGCGACGTTTCGATATCGACCGCTTTTGTCCTTAAATTACTCGATATCAATATTCTATCACAAAACGCGCGCACCTTGCAACTGCTTTTGACGAGTTTCGACGTTATTGCGGCAATATGTTCCGGCACGACGTTTTCGATTTCGATTTCGCCGCCCGCAATGCCCACCGCCGTCATCAGCGTTCCCGCAACGATTCTGTCGGGTATCGGCGTGTACTCCGTACCGTGAAGTTCCGTCACCCCTTCGATTTTTATCACGGGCGTGCCTGCTCCCCTGACTTTCGCGCCCATTTTGTTGAGCATGTTTTGAAGGTCGGTGATTTCGGGCTCTTTCGCGGCGTTTCTTATTATCGTCGTACCTTTGCCGAGGACTGCCGCCATCATTATGTTTTCGGTTGCGCCGACGCTGATTTTGTCAAGTCCAACGTCCGCGCCGACAATGCCGTCCGTCGCACAATTTATGTAGCCCGACTGCTCGTCGATTTTTATGTTCAGCTCTTTCAGCGCGCGTATGTGTATATCGACTGGGCGCAAGCCTATATCGCACCCTCCCGGATACGCGATTCGCGCCCGCCCGAGCGTCGCGACCAAACTGCCCATAAGAAACACGCTGCTTCTTATTTCGTGTGCAAGATTTTCCGGGACGTCGCCGTTTTTCGCGCCGCCGCTTATCGTGATTTCGTCGCCCGCTCTCACGACGTCTGCGCCCAGCGATTTTATTATTTCGCACATATACGCCACGTCGGAAATATCGGGACAATCCCTGATCGTCACTTTTTCCCGCGTGAGCAACGCGCCCGCAAGAAGCGGCAATATGCTGTTTTTCGCGCCTTTGAGCCTTGTCATTCCGTAAAGGCGGTTGCCGCCCGAAACGATAAATTTTTCCATAGTTTATATTACTGTCGGAGCAAGGTTTTTTGTGAATGTTCGGCACAAAGACATAGTACGCCCGAAAACGTCATGAACGCAACGAGACTACTGCCGCCCGCGCTGACGAAAGGAAGCGGCAACCCCGTCGGCGGAATCGCGCCGCTTACAACCGCAAAATTTATCGCGCTCTGAATCGCGACGATTGCGGTGATTCCCGTCGCAAGGTAACTTTTGAATCGGGTTTTTGCGTTTATCGCGATTTTTATGCCCGAATATACGAAAACTATGAAGATTATTGCAAGAATCGTTACTCCGAAAAACCCCGTTTCTTCCCCGATGACCGACAGCACAAAGTCGCTTTCCGAAAACGGCAGGAACAAATATTTTTGTCTGCTGT
>ENA-OPXC01000454-OPXC01000454.1-human-gut-metagenome-genome-assembly--contig:-NODE-454-length-37296-cov-2.603609_pt1 | contig 37296 bp, 44 predicted proteins | sample MGYA00241512_ERZ502016 | MGnify/ENA primary metagenome ERZ502016 (study PRJEB25962, sample SAMEA2043043) | human gut metagenome | biome: human gut; feature: human-associated habitat; material: faeces...
CTGCCTTCAGCGCGGTCAATACACCTGCTAAAGCACCATGACCTTTGCCGTTGGTATCCACAACCTCGGACGCAACAACTTTGCCGTCCTGCACATCATAAACCTTAAACTCCTCAGTATGTCCGAAATGTTGAAAAATCTCGCCGTTTTCGTAGGTTACTGCAATTCTCATGATATCTTCTCCCTTTTCCTTGTATTTTTCATATAATTTTTGCTTAAAGCAATCAACACAGCCGCAGCCTGTACTGCTGCCGTTACAGAGCCGGAAATCTCCGCCTTCAATACGCAGCGGCCGTCCTTCCACAACAAAATCCGCCAGCTTCTTGCGCGCCGTTTCGTAAATGCGCTGCACCGTAGTCCGCGCAATCTGCATAAAGGCCGCGCACTGCTCCTGACTCATACCGCGCCTGTCAATCAGGCGTATCGCTTCGTATTCGTCAACAGTCAGAACAATAGGCTCCTGCTCTGCATTATTGTTTTGCGGTAAAAACTCCAGCGTTTGCGGGTAATGGCAAACCTTTCTGCATTTCACTTTTCTAGGCATCTGATTTCCTCCTCTCTAAGTCCATTATATAAGCGAAACGGGCATATGTCAATTATATTTTTGACATATGCCCATTTAAATTTAATAACAGCAAATCTTCTACTATTCTTCCAGATAAAATTCCCACGCACAGCCGTCAGGACTTTCCGTACAATCAGGGAAGCAGCTCAGGCAACGGCATTTAATGCGCGCGTCAATCGTGGCTGCAAAACCGCTGTATTCGTAAATGCCGACCGATTTGCACGGATGATACGGCATACCCTTGCGGCTGCGCGCCGTCTGTACTCGGCAGTCGCGGTTGCGGTAAACGAGCCTGTTGCCGTCATGGATACATTCATGCTCATTAAGATTGCCGTAAAAGCGATAGTGCAGCGCCTGCTCCAGGCCCTCAAGTCCGGGATTCGCCGGCAACTGCAAAAACTCCTTGATGCGCTTGGCTTCAATCACAGTAAAGCGCTTCCACGCCTCCTCATCATGGTACATGGCCTCCGCCATGCCGAATTTTCCTTCAATCGACTGAAACCAGACACCGTCATGCGCCAGCCAGTTTTTCGCGTAGAGCTCAATCAGCTCCAAAAGCTGTTCTTTGCTCAGCTCCGCAAGATATTTGTTGTACATGATGAATAACCTCCTTTGTGGGGGGAATTGTAATTTTAAAACAACGGTTTCATCTTTCCTTCTTTATCCGCCAAACACCTCTCCACCATCTCTTTCAGCGTATACTCATCAAGATGCTCAAAGAAAAATGACCTCTTAGGATGCAGCGGCAGCGACTTGCTCACCGCCACATTATACTCCGCGCCCTTAGCAAAGTCTGTTGTCAAAAGCTCCGCCTTGTCCTTAACCTGCGCCAGCAATTCCGCTCCGGCCTCACTGTTCACCAACACTAGCGTAACGCCCTTATCATCATCAAATTCCGGGTACTGCTTATCAATGCCCCAATAATCGGCAATCGTGATATCTGCCAAGCTACGCTTATTATTAAACGCGCACTCACCGCAGGACGGACGGATGCTGATATTATTCAGGAAAAGGCGCATATAGGTTTCCTGCCGCTTGCTCGCCCCAAAGCGCTGATGTTCGGTAAAAAATAATGTTTCTCCCTGCTTCCAGCCATTCGCCTTATCGCGAAACTTCACCTGCACAACAGGCTCGCCTGCCTCCTGCGCCAGCTCCCGTAAATGCTTTTGATAAACCTTGGGACTAGGCACACCATGACAAACAACATCAACCGTCAAAAGATTCTCCGACGGCTTTACCAGATATTTCTTTAAACCGGCAATTTGGCAAGGCGTACCGCTGAACAGACCCTTTCTGCCTGCACGTAAAATTTGCCGTACCTCGCTGTAAATCTTGCCGATTTTACTCTGCACATATTTCGAACCACGCAGCTTAGGCAAATCGGCAATGCTATCCACGAGTACATGGTGCACAGCAAGCTGCTCATCCAGCGCAGCGCCGACCACAACGCCTCCCTGCTTCAGGATTTCTTCGGCAAAAAGCGTAAACATTCCTCCGCTGGAGCTGGTAAAGCGCACTGCATCATCGTTGTTCTTAGCGCCATACACAGCAAGCAGCTCATGCTGCTGTGGCTTGTGCAGCATAGGGCAGACATTTTCGCATAAACCGCAGTCCATGCACATTTCTTCGTTAACCACCGGATACAAAAAGCCTTCCTCGTCCGCCGTCATTCTTATACACCCACGCTGGCAGATATTGGCGCAGGCACTGCAGCCTGTACAGTTTTGCTTGCTATTAAGCTCAATCATGTCTTTAACCTCCCTATTGCCATAGCCTTGTTACAACTTATATTTCAGCGTAATACTTCGCTTAAGTAATTTTTCTTTTATTATATCACAAATAAGCCCTACTATCTTCTAGTTTATCAGCAAGCTCTGACGCTGCCTGACAGCGTAAAGAATAACCTTTTCCCCGCACACAAACAGAGCTGACTTTCGCCTTGCGCCAAAGTCAGCTCTTATTTTTATTATAATATTATCTTATTACCATAAACCCGCTTACAAAAATTTGCCGGTAATACTGTTTGCGTTTGCTTTAATCTCTGACGGCGTTCCGCATGCCACAAGCCGTCCGCCTGCATCTCCGCCGCCGGGTCCCATGTCAATAATATAGTCAGCGTTACGAATAACGTCCAGATCATGCTCAATGACAATAACGGTTGCACCATTATCCAACAGCGCCTGAAAAACCTCCAGCAGCACCTGCACATCAAGCGGATGCAGACCACTCGAAGGCTCATCAAAGACAAAGACAGAATCATGCTGCGTTCTGCCGATTTCGCTGGCCAGCTTCAAGCGCTGTGCTTCACCGCCCGATAAACCCGGCGTTTCCTCGCCCAGCGTTAAATAACCAAGACCAAGCTGACGCAGCACGTTCAGCTTTTGGCTGATGCCTTTCATATTTTTGCAGAATTCAAGAGCAGTGTTTACGTCCATAGCCATCAGCTCCGGCAGCGAAGCACTCTCCCCCGTCTCGTTCGTCAGCCTGATATCGTAGGCCGCCTTCGCGTACCGCGAACCGCGGCAGTCCGGGCAGGGTATATCCACATCCGGCAAAAACTGTACGTCCAGACTGACAACGCCTGTGCCGTCGCAGCCGGGGCAGCGAAGCGAGCCTGTATTGTACGAAAAAGCACCGGCCTTATATTCATGTGCTTTAGCTTCGGGCAATTTGGCGTAGAGCTTACGCAAATCATCATGAATGCCTGCATAGGTAGCAACGGTAGAACGCACGTTAATACCGATAGGCGTAGCATCAATGAGCTTTACGTGCTCAATCCCCTCAGCGTTAACGGCACGGATATGCTCAGGCAGCGCCTTGCCGTCAATCGCCGCAGCCAGCGCAGGCACAAGGCTTTCCAAAACCATTGTGGTTTTACCAGAACCCGATACGCCCGTAACAACGGTCAAGCGTCCCTTCGGAATATCTATTTTCAACGGTTTAACGGTATGGATTGCAGCTGTAGCAAGATGAATGTTGCCGTCAGCAAACAGCTCCTGCTTCTGAGCGCAGCTTTTCCGCTTTGCCGCTGCCTTTCCGGCAAGGAACGGGCCGATTTGCGAAGCAGGATTTGCTGCTATCTCTGCTATCGTACCCTGCGCAATTACATGGCCACCGCCTGCGCCTGCCTGCGGTCCCATTTCCACAAGCCAGTCTGCTGCCTGCAAAATCTGCGTATCATGGTCCACAAGGATTACAGAGTTGCCGTCCGCCACGAGGTCATGCATCACACCGGTCAGTCCCACGATATTGGAAGGATGCAGACCGATTGACGGCTCATCCAGCACATAAAGAACTCCGGTAGTACGATTACGGACAGCACGCGCCAGCTGCATACGCTGCCTCTCTCCCGTAGAGAGCGTAGCAGCAGAGCGGTCAAGCGTAAGATAACCGAGTCCCAAGTCCAGCAGGCGTTTTGCAGTGCCGGTAAAGGCTTCGCAGATGCGTTCCGCCATCGGGCGCATTGCCTGCGGCAGGCTTTCGGGAACACGCTGCACCCACGCTACCAGCTGCACCAGTGTCATTTGGCAGGCCTCAGCCAGCGAAATCCCCAACAGCTTCGGCGCACGCGCAGCTTTGGAAAGACGCGTACCGTGGCAGTCGGGGCAGATATCTTCCTTCAAAAACTTTTCTACGCGCTTCATGCCCTTTTCATCTTTGACCTTAGGCAACGCATTTTCGACTGTATAAACAGCGTTGAAGTAGGTAAAATCAAGCTCGGCAAAATCGTTGGAATTGCTTTTCTTCGGATGATAGAGAATATGCTTCTTCTCCGCAGGACCGTGATAAACAATATCCTTCTCCTGCTCCGTCAGCTCGCAAAACGGTACATCTATGCGCACGCCCATCTCCTTGCAGACATCCGTCATCAGCGACCACATCAGGCTGTTCCACGGCGCAACTGCACCTTGTTCGATGGTAAGCGATTCATCAGGCACCAGCGTGCTTAAATCTACCGTACGGACGCTGCCTGTACCGCCGCAGGTTTTGCAGGCACCCTGCGAATTGAAGGCCAGCTCCTCGGCAGACGGCGCATAAAACTGCTCACCGCACTCCGGGCAGGTCAGCTTCTTGCCTGCAGCAACCAAAAGTGTCGGCTCCAGATAATGTCCGTTGGGACAGCGATGGTTGGCAAGGCGCGAATACATAAGGCGCAAGCTGTTCAGCAGCTCCGTGCCTGTGCCGAAGGTACTGCGGATTCCCGGCACACCGGGGCGTTGGTGCAACGCCAAGGCCGCAGGAACATACAGCACTTCATCTACGGAAGCCTTGGCAGCCTGCGTCATTCTGCGGCGTGTATAGGTAGAAAGTGCCTCCAGATAGCGGCGTGAGCCTTCAGCGTACAGCACGCCAAGCGCCAGGGATGATTTGCCGGATCCGGATACACCCGCAATGCCGACAATTTTCCCCAAGGGAATATCTATATCAATATTTTTCAGATTGTGGACCTTCGCGCCACGGATAAGCATTTTATCAATCATTTTTCTGCTCCTGTATGAATTGAATCGCTTTTAAAGAAAAAAGAATTTATTCATTTTGCATACTTAAGCAAGGCACGTAACCTTGTATGCTTCAATGCGGAATTAGTCATAAAAAAGATTCTGCATAACATTAGGACTACATCCGTCATTCCCATCGTCAAATCCTGTAAAAAGTATTCTATCATTCGATATCCTATTATATTCCTAAAATCCTTTAAATATAATTGTTTATCATTTTTCAAAATTCGTCAAGTGCAAAAGCCTAAGTATTTTATAGAACTTATATTTAAATAGATTTTCGGAACCAAGAAAAAGATTACCAGTATCTAAATACGTAGCTGACTGTATTAACCGCTTACGAAAATAACGGATACAATGCCACATAGTTAAAAGCGGCCTCCCTTATGCCCGAGAAACCGCTTATCTCATAGATACTGTAAATATAACTAACTCATACACTTAAAAACATTTATATATTGTATTATTTTGCTAGTTCACAAATCATTTTACAGGTATTGATAATTTAAAAACATATTCATTCTTGTCATTAGTAATCCAATAGTCCTTTTCAAAAGAAACTATTGTATCACCATTTATCTCAAGTTCATTACGTTCAATAAATTGAAAACACTTTTTTATCCATGCTTCACAACAATGATGATAGTTACCCTTTCCATATATCGAAACATAGCATTGATTTTTTGTCTTATGATTAACCAGTTTTCGAAAATCATCAATACAATTATAATTATCCATAGCAAAGAACCTGCTTACAGGACTACATTGAAACTTTTTGGTGTTATCCTGACTCAAAAACCAACCTGTAGTCAAATCACAGTTATTGAGTCTAAAAAGACTTTTCATGAAATTTAACCTTATAATAAGGTTATTTTTATCACAATCCATCGAAGATAGATTTTGAGAAACATACATCTCATATTCAGGCAGTTGTTCCAGCAAAACTCTATCCAATATCAGATTTCTTATGTGATCCGTTTTCCTAAGAATAGTTTGCACACTTTGCAATTTTTCCATAAGCTCTTTCTGTTCAAGAATTAATTCTTCTTGTTTTTTCCTCAAAAGATTACTTACAATGTTTTCATCACGGTAATGCAAAAACTCACGTATATCCTTTATAGAAAAACCTAATCGTCTCATGCAAACAATCATTTCTAACATATGATGTTCCGCTAGAGAATAATACGCATAATTATTATCTTGGTTTCTTTTAGCAGGCTTTAACAGCTTTTCTTTTTCATAGTAACTCAATGTTTGCTTAGAAATATTAGCAAGCTTTGCAATTTCGCCAGATGTAAATGTATTTCTAATTGATTTTACCATGGTACCCCTTCTTAATAACCCTTTAACAATTTTTCTTCCTTCATATCAAAAGTAGGTCCATAAATACTATTATACAATCCCTTGATAGCATAAACACAGTTCTGCGAATTTGAATAAATATACCTATCAGGTATCGCTATTACTCTTTTAATCCCTTTCAGATGTTGAAAAGCAGGATCCTCTAAAAATTCTTTTCTAAACTGAACATCTATGGCTTCTTCATATTCTCTACCTGCAGAAACAAGAAAAATATCAGGATTTGAGGCTATAATAGATTCTTTGGTTACAGTTTCACCATAATGTATCCCCTGCATACTAATTGCATTTCTTACTCCGGCACGCTTACAAATATCATCATAGACGCAGCCGATTCCTCCGTACTGTCTCATTCTGGATACTAACATAACAACCGGTTGTTCAGCTTGTTTCAATTGAATCTTATCATGAACTTCTGCTAGCTGTCTATCCATTTCACGTATTAATTTATCACCATTTTCTTCCTTACCCAAGGACTGAGACATTAGTCTTATGTTATACCTGATATCATCAATGCTATTGGGACCTCTACAGACAACTGTCTTTATACCCATTGCTCTATAAGATTCAATAACATTTTTATCTAAAGTATCAGGTACAAAGATAACCTGAGGATTCATCGCCATAATTGATTCTTCACCGAGTTGCTTAAACAACCTATATTCTGTCTTTATATTCTTTGTTTCCTCAGCAATATACGAAATTGCTGGATCCTTGTCAAGGTAATTTTTAGCTACTAAATAATCGGCAGGCACAATTCCTAAAAGAATAGTATCATATGTAAGATTATAACACAAAACTCTTGTAGGCTTACTATTGAAAATAGTTTTATAACCAGAATTATCAACAACAAAATAACTATTTTGCTTCTCCGTCTGATTGATACCCCAAACACTTACAAATGCTAACCCACTCAAAAGCAAGATGATAAAAACGAGACATAATTTATAAATTTTGTTATCATTATTCATCACTTAATTCCTCTAAATCGCCCTCAATTTCTAAAAACTCTTGCATCAGAGCACTCTCAAGCTCTTTAGGTGCATTCCATAAACCTCTTTGTTTTGCTTCTAACAAAACAGTACACATTTTTCTTAAAGCCCATGGGTTTACTTTTTTTAACCATGCATTGACATCTTTTGAAAGGACATACATTTTAGTCAAATCATTATACATCCAATCCTCAATAACATTGCTGGTTGCATCCCAAGCAAAGCTATGACTTACAATATTACATAAATCAGCTGCACCCTTATATCCATGCTTCTTCATTCCCTGAATAAATTTGGGATTCAATACTTGAGATAAGTATAACTGTTTCATTTCCTCAGACAAGCTTTGAACACTAACAGAATCTTTTTGAGATAAATTTCCACAAAAAGATTTTGGAGCTTTTCCTGATAAACTACGCACTGCAGCAATCATACCACCATGAAACGCATTATAATCATCTGATTCTAACATCGTTGTCTCGTAATGGTCTTCATTTTTTAGCGTTAAATCAACTTTGCTAAGCTGTTTGGAGAAAACTTCCGGCAGAAATTGACCTTTAATTTGCTTACCATAAGCATAACTTCCCCAAGATACATATACATCTCTTAAATCATCAATACTTTGCCAGTTCCTGCTTTCTATTGCCAAATTAACACCAGCACCATAAGTTCCAGGTGCACTGCCAAAAATTCTGCATTGCAAATTATCGTAGTTTGTTGTCTCTAATTCATTTGCATCCTCCATTATATGCTTACGCGGGTAATTAACATCACCATCCTCATCTAATTTCATAATACATTTAATACATTCATCCAAGTATTCTACAGTAGGATACAACGAATCTCTATACATACCGCTTATTCGCGCTATAACATCTATACGTGGTCTTTTCAAAACGTCTAACGGGATAACCTTAAAACCACTTATTCTCCCATTAGTATTCCATTCTGGCGAAACACCTAAAAGCGCCATTGCCTGAGCTATATCGCAGCCTTTGGTACGCATATTGGTGCCTGACCAAAATATCATAGCAATACGTTCGGGATATCTTCCTTCTTCCTCAATATACTGTTGTATAACCTGATTTGCTAATTGCTGACCAATAATCCATGCTGACTTGGAAGGTAGTAACCTTGGATCCACACCATAAAAATTTTTACCACTTGGAAGACAATCCAGCATACCTGTTGAAGGGGCACCGGATAAGCCACTTTCAATATAGCAACCATCTAAACCTTTAAGTATATTTGTTATTTCTTCATCAGTATGGCTCAACTTATCCAGAACAATTTCTTTAAGTTCATTGTTACCCTGAGTAAAACTATTGACCAAGTTTTTTAAATCCGCTTCAGAACCTAAGTCACCTAATATATGCAAACCTGTTCTACATTGGTTTGAAGATATTTTCTCAAGATAAGCATGTAAATTCTCCATCTGCTCACAAAAATCAATTTCATTTTCCTTATTACAAAAACATTTCATATCTTCCTTAAGCAGTAATTCAGATATTACTTGCTCTAATTGCGAAACTGTAGAACTTTGTAATCTATAGGCTTCTAAATACTGCTCTACCAAATCATATAGTTCCCGCATTTCACCATATAATCCGGCTTCTTCACAAGGAGCCGGTAAATGATCAACTAATACTGCAGCGCCACGCCTTTTCGCCTGCAGTCCTTCGCATGTAATAGACATTAAATACGGATATATATTAGGAAGACTATCTATAGCCAAATATGGATAGCTGGCTTTGCACAAACCTGTACTTTTACCCGGTAGCCATTCAAGGCTGCCATGAGTACCAAGATGTATTACTGCATCAGCTTTAAATACTTCCACCAACCATCTATAAAAAGCCAAATAGTAATGTGTAGGCGGTATATCTCCATTGTGAAAACTTTTTTGAATATCACCAAAAGCAATTCTTGGCGGTTGGACTCCTATGAATATATTTCCTTGTTTAAACCCTGCAATTTTAAATTCTTCTTCTGTATCAGTAAGAAACGAATTTCCGGGCATTTCACCCCAATTATTTTTTATATGGTTTCTAGTGTCCACGCCTAAATTTTCATACCATTGTTTATAACTACCAACAGGATATTTACCACATGGCTCAAGATCTGATTTAAAAAATTCAACCTCATTAGTAAAACTAGAAAGCAGTTTTTCGGCAAGCCATCCTGATTCCTTAGGTAGCGCATCAGTTTTGTAGCCAGCTTTTCGAAGGTTTTCTAAAATCACTTCTCCGCTGCGAAGAGAATCCAAACCCATAGCAGTTCCGATTGTAGCATTTCCTGCAGGATAATTATGAAAAATAAGAGCTATCCTTTTATCTTTATTTTGCTTGAGTTTCAACTGTGCCCAACAATAAGCTCTTTTTGCCATTAGTTTTATATTATCATAAATTGGCACCATAGTTACCAGAGTACCATCTTTTTTTTGTCCAGCTAATGGTACACCATGTACAACTCCATCGAATTCCGGCATAATAATATTTGCCTGAAGCTCGTTTTCATTTAAGCCGAAACGAGACTGTTCCCAAATTTCTACATTTTGCAGAAGTATTTCCCCTTGAAGAATCGGTATATTTAACTTCTTCAATAAATCCTTGTCTTCAACATCTCTGCCAACGGTTAGCGAAAACCATAAGCAATTTATTAATACCTGTGGTATAAAAGCACCTTTAAAATAGCCCAATTCCAAAATATTATTTTCAAACCCCGGTATATTTCTCTCTCTATCACGATTCCAATGAGAAAAAATAGGCAACACATTACAGTCCAATTGTCGTAATTCATTAACCAAACTGTCTATGTATGAAGTATGTCCCCAAGCCCAATGTTCCCTAGGAAAGTTAATCGCTACAGTGGGCAAAGAAGGATTATAATACTTCTCATAAAAAGCTTCTTTCGTCAAAACATTATCCGCTTCTGGTATGTAAATTCCAGACCAAGCCAATTCTTTAGGATTTTTGTAAATCACATTGATATTTAGAAGATTATTGAGCAAATACAAGTATAAATTTTTTATATTGTACATGCCACCATTATTCATATACGAAGCTACTTGGTTAGCTATCTCATTGTTTAGTAAATTTATTATCTTATTGTTACCATAAGTAAAATTTGCTACTAACGGAATACCTTTCTCTTGAGCAATTCTAAGCATATGGAGGACTCTCTTGTCATCGTTTTGTCCCATCCAATTGATAAGTATACCCTTGCAATCTTTGTTTATATCATTGCTATCTATATATGTTTTTTCTGTCCCGCTAAATAACTTAAATTTTATATTACTTTCATTTAGTTCATTGCTTGCAGCAACATTTTTCCAGGCAGCAATATAATACGGATTGACACTTTCTTTATTGGATACAAACAAAATATAATTCATAAGTCCTCCATACGCATAATAATTAAATTAGAACCTGTAATTAAGTTCTACAGAATATGTACGTCCGGGTTGATAATAATAATTAAAGAAATCTCTATCTAAAATATTATTTACCGATGCAGTTAAAGTATAGTTCTTGTTAAATGAATAACTAATATCCATATTCATAATAAAGTATGGATCGTATGAACCATAAACTCCATTAACTGTATCACTGTTATCTGTTTTGCCGAATCGTTTACTGATGTATTCTCCTGTTAGCATGCCGCTCCATTTATCATCACTATAGGTAACACCTGCACGAAATACTTCTTTAGGAATAGCCGTAACATATTTATCCTTCTCAGTCGCCTTTAAAGCTTTTTTTATTACAGGATTTTGATAGGTATAATTTAAAAAGGCACTCCATTTGTCATCAAAATTATGATTTAATTCCAGTTCAAAGCCTTTCGCTTCTGCTTCACCAGCGTTTTGGTAGCATGTAGCATTCATACCATCTACCTCGCCCAAAGATTTTTTATATAGCAAGCCTTTATACTTTGTATCATAAACAGATACACCTATTGCAGACTTATTGTTTAAATCTTTCTTATAGCCCAATTCAAAAGTCTCAGCCTTCTGTGGTTTAAGATTAGGATTTGCAATATTATAGACACCAGAGCTGTAACTGTAAGAATACATTCTATATAATGACGGAGCTTCAAACGCCTTACCCCATGACAAATATACACTGCTGTCAGCTTCTGGTTTATACATAACACTTGCGCTCGGGCTCCAATTATCATAAGTAGACTCGTCATAATTAATGGCTTCAGTTTTATTAGGTAACAGAATTCTTCCATCTGTAGACCATTTATCATAGCGTAAGCCTGCTGTAGCTGTCCATCTGTCAGAAAATTTATGCTCATCCATAACATAAGCAGAGAAAGATTTATTAGTTCCGCTAGCCATAGAATCCACTGCTATCTTACTGTCACTGTTAAACTTATCTGCCAGCTTATAGACAGTAGCATCCATCTTATCTTTTCTGTAGTTTAAGCCAAATACTGCATTGTTATTAGCAGAAATTGTTTGGTTTTTTTGTAAATCAAAAGAAAACCTGGTATTTGGTTTAGATGAATCAGTTGCTTTAGAAATACTTGTATCATGCTGCTTGTATTGATCACTATAACCTACTACAGCTTTCCAGCCATTTTCGCTATCATTATAGGTCATGTTATATTTATTAGACGCTTTTTCACCTGGAGTAGAAAAATATGTTCCTGCCTTCTTTATAATATCATCACCAAAATAACTTGTGGGCGCAGAATAAGAATACTCATATTCATTTTTAGTAAAATCTAAAGCTAAAGATTTAGATTCATCGAAATGGTATTTGAACCCAACTCCAACAGTGTTTTCATCCCATTGTCTTTTACCCTTATTACCGATTATCCATCTCTTCGCTCCGGTGTTAGTAGTAGTAGTTTCAGCTCCAATAACAGCTTTAGAGCTCAAAACCGGATCTGTAATATAACCGTCTGTTTTTTTCTTTTCGTAATTAACATTAAAATCTAATTTATCACTGGCTTTTCCGGCAACATATAAGCTATGATTTTGAGTATTATTAGATCCATATGACAATTTTAAATTGACGGATGTTTTATCCACATCTTTAGTGATAATATTAATTACACCGGCAAGTGCGTTACCACCATAAAGAACAGATGCAGGTCCACGAAGTACTTCTACCCTTTTTACCATATCTACAGGAATAGCAGACCATGTTACGGAACCATTATAAGAATCATTTACCTGAACACCATCGACCAATACTGCTACAGAATTCGCTGCATTAACACCTCTCATTACTGTCTGAGAAGTAGTTGAACCAATCCCGCTTAAACGACCAACATATACTCCCGGAATCTTGACAAATGCTTCATCCAAATTATTGATATGCATCTGATTTAAATCTTTATCAGTAATAACACTGACACTGGCAGCAGTATCTAATAATTTCTTTTCACTACGTGTAGCCGACACTACCATTTCATCTAAAACAAAATTTTCATCGAGTACATCATTATTCTGTGCAAAAGCATTCATAGAACTGCCTAAAACAAATAACATCATTAATGTACTACTAACTCGCCTAGTACTCATACTACAGCCCCTTTCTGATATCAAATACTACTTTTCTATTTGTAGCAATACTAACGATATATTATATCGTTGACAGTATTATAAACCAAATAGCAGCATGGTAGTCAACTGTTTTTTTATCTACTGCAATTACAGTCTTAATAGGCTTTATAATAAATTCAGTTTCAATAATTATTGTTCTTATTAATCAAAATAAATTTTATTTTGATATGTACTATAAAAGGCGCATACTAAAACCAACTACTTACTATGTACTTTGGTGTAATTACTATAAATCAGATACTCATTCACTCTACTATAGATATATAAATCAGGAAGCGAAGAATACACAAGCCATTGTCTATGTAATGTATTTGCTTAAACGTTACTTTAGAAAAAATTGCGCAATCAAAAAGACCTGATAAAATTAGCTATCAACTAATATTATTAGGTCTTTTTTATATTACTCTATATTAAAGCAAAAAAATCTGCCACACAATTTTCCGGGTGATACATAGCTTCAATAACACGCAAGCCTTCGTAATGCCAAAAATCTGATTTTCCAGGCTCGCTTCAGTTTCAGCTTTTGATATTCATAGCAGTTTGCTCGAAGCAATCATATTCGTCACAAAGCCATCCTCGCTAAGCTCCAGCGCCCGCAGCTGACCACCCATTTCCACCGCTCCGTCCAGATTAAAGCAATGCTCGTTAACCTCCGCCGGCACACCCTCATAATTACGGTGTCCGTGAACCTGATACTCGTTTGCAGCTGCGTGCTTGGCAAAAGACATATCAACGTCCAACGCATCCTCATACATGCCGGTGCCGTAAATCAGCTCCGCTGTTGCCACCAAGGATAAATTTTCCGGCATACGCGCCAAACCGCCATGACTTACCAAAACCTTTTTCCCCTGATATGTATAGCAGAAGCATTGCGATAATTTCCTGTAAAAATTATATACAGCCTTCCTGCTCAGGCCTGCTTGCGCCAGCTCCGGTGCCGTCTGCATGCGAAACTCCTTCGAAGCAATGCCATCCGGCGCAAGCCGTAATCCCGCAAGTTAGCCTCATGATTGCCCTCCAGCAACGTAACGTTATCTAACGCTGCAAGCTGCAGCAGTAATTGCAGAACCTCGGCATTTTCGCTGCCTCTGTCGATGTAATCGCCAAGAAAAATATAGTAGTTCTGCGGATTTATTTCCTCAAGATATTCCTTCAGCGGCTTATAACAGCCATGAATATCACCGATATGAATTACCTTTTTATAGGCAGATAAATCGCGTGGCTTGTACCAAATTTGCGAAAGCTCCCCCGGTTTAATTACGGTAATACCGGACGGAACCTTATTATCCGCCAGCTGAGCATACATTCTTTCAATAACATTTTCCGGAACCTGTTTGTATTCCTCTCGCAGCAGGTTCCTTTTCTTTGCTTCCTCAATGGTAATATCAGTAAAATCAACCACATAAATGCGATATTTATACTCATTGGCGAGCTTTTTATACGCAGTCATATCTCTGCCACGGATATTGGTGGCATCCACGACCGTAAAGCAGCCTCGCTTCATGCGCTCCTCCAGTGTCTGCAGCAAAAACGGCCACATCTGCTTGTCAAAATGCGGGCTGATGCACCATCTGCCTGCTTTGTTCAGCATCGGCGAAGCATATAACAGGCGTAACCCATCTGCGCTCAATGTATAAGGCTCCAGCCCCTGCTCTTTTATAAACGTGCTCTTGCCGGAGCCTGGCACACCACGCATCAATAATAAAATTCTCATATCAATCATTTCTCCATTCCCGTAAAAATTTTCTTGGTACGCATTCTGTTAACCACACACCGTTTATCGAAAGGTAAAACTTGTAGCCCGCTCTTGCCATCTCACCTGCCAACACTGTGTAGATAAACGGCTCTCCATGTCTTTTGCCTACATTATGCGCTGTTTCGACATTCGCCGACAAATGCACATACAGCCTTTGCTTGGCGATAAGTCCCTGTCTGTTGATGCTCGCAACATATTTAACGCCAGTCCCGTGATACAAAAGCTCCGGCGGCACAGCCTCCCGAAGCTCCACATCAACCTTCACGGAATGCCCCTGATTCGCTCTGATTCTCTTCTTATCCTCGCTGAATGCGAAACGCTGCTTATCATCTTCAGCAACAATATGCTCCAGCATAAGCATATTAAATGCTTCTATCCGGTTAAAGGCAACAAGCAGCGCCTCCACCTGCGCCCAACCATGCGCATCCAGCTCAATGCCGACTGCTTGCGGTTTATGCCGCAGCACCAGCGCCAAAAATCTTCCCCATTCGTTCAAGCTTTTGCTCATAGCATTTCCCCACCTTATAAAAAAGCAGAACTCCCGAAACTATAGCCATAGTCCCCGGAGTTCTGCTTCTTCTTACGATTATAAATTTTTGCCGAAGCCTTGACCTTGGTAATCGGCTTCACATTTCCCCAGTTGCCTCGTTTGGAGGCGTTGACTATCTTTTGCTGTTTTTTCGACATTTTTTCATAGCTTACAAATCTTTCCATATGCTTATTCCTCCATTATCTGTTCTGTTTTATAAAAATAGCTTGCTGCTATGTTAATCTTAACACAGCAGCAGGCTATAATCATGGAAAAAAACATGCGCACTTAAATTCCCGCGCTGCATTGCATTTGCTCCCTCAGCTTTTTCCTGATAAGCTCCTTAAACGCTTCCGGCTCACGCACCTTAACCGTCGGTCCGAAGCTCAGCGTACGGAAGAGCATTTCAGTTTCATCCCCCTTGTCATATTGCACTGTCAGAGTCATTTTTCACCAGGCTGCAAAATATCCAGCAGAAAGAAATGCAGCATGATATCATTAGCCGTAAAGCTCTTGGCTTTTAATGCTTTATAAAAAGGATTATGCCGGATTTTTCTGCTGTCTACGGAAATAAAGCAGTTCTTACCGCCGGCATTCTGGCGGAAATACATATACTCACCCAGCCAGCTTTCAATGCGTCTGCGCTCATTGTCATAGCTGCGAGCGCTTTTATCCGCAAAATCAGCTCTGCTCTTAAAGCCAAAGACATAAAAATCACGCATCAGCTGCCGTATATTATCAAAGCTTTTTATTAACTCATTAAAAGCCACGGTCAGCACCCTCCTTCCTCAGTAAATCCGATAAACAGTATTAAAAAATATGCTGATAACTCAGCGCTACTTTTTTACTTAAGCACTGATTTATCTTTAGTATATCACACACCAATGACAATTTTTGTCTATGTCAGAGAATCTAATACGCCATAAAACAAAAAATCAAATGCAGCTTGGTTGCGTTTTTTTACAGGCAGCAAGAAAAGCGCAGCTATCAGCATGCTTTATGCATGTGTAACAGCTGCGCTTTTGGATTACTGCAGATACTTCAAAAACAACGTATTAAGCTCGTCATACCCCTGCCTGCGTTCCTCCGGCAGGCTCCTGATTTTCTCTTTAAGACGCGGAAATTCTTCTTCAATAAAATTATTTATCTCGTCCACTCTCGGAATCAGCTTCAGCTCCGGCACCTCCATCTTGATGCGCAAAAGCTCCTGTACGGATTCATAAAGATATGCAGGCAAATCACCTGCAACCAATTCTGTAAAACGCATTGGTGGCGGAGTATTGGTTCTTAAAATCCATCTGCAGGCAAGCAAAGGCCGCAAAACATAAAAGTACTTTTTAGCTCGCACCATCTCTCCCCGCAGATACTCCCGATAGTTGCCTTCTGCCATATTCAGGTAATGATAAAGTCCGCTCTTCGCGGAAAAATAGTTTTCCATAAGGGGAATAAATTCTTGGCTGAAAGCAGTTTCCCTATAAACAATCGGTGATTTAAACCACTCGAATACCGACGGATTGGAGCGATGCAAAAGCCTCAACGCCTTCTGCAAATCCCAGCCGTTGACATCCAGCAAATCGTTGATGGGGAATTCCAGTACATCCCTCGTCTGTTCTAATTTTAAATAATAATCACGCGGACGCACATAAATAAAGCGTACATCAAAATCACTGTCCGGAGATTCAAAACCCCATGCACGGCTTCCAGATTCAACTGCATGGAGAATCCTGACGTTTTCCTGTTTTTCAATCTGCTGTAATTTTTCAATGATAACTTTTCGCATTGTCACCACACCTCACCCTCGCTACGCGTTAATTGTATTTTACATTATGAGCGCCGGAAAATCATTGATAAAAACTTGCGCACTTGCGAGCTTAAAGTTTATGTGCGGATTTTGCCGAAAGCCTCAGCCCTCATCCTTGATGTTTTCTATTTCATCCTGCACATCATTACGCCGCTCTTCCAAATCGTCATAGCTTTCACCGTTAGCCTGTCTTTCCGCTATTTCATCCTCTATATCAGACTTTTCTTCTTCAAGATTCAACAGCTCTTCTCTCGAAGCATACGCATAATTATCTTGAGAAAAAATAAACGGCAAGACAGCAAACAACGACATTATCAGCAGCGCTTTAGCTATAATACTTTTTATTTTCATATTTACGCCCTCCCGATAGTTTTCACAAAGCGTATTTCCGCAGCTTTGGCCAATATATCAGCTTTTATTATTTACCACTCCAAGGTCAGGCCAACACCGACCTTCTTCACAGTCAGCTCCTTATGCAAAGCAAATTCGCAGCCATATTTGTACAATGGCATTGTTTTAATTATACCATGCTTGTATAAAGCATAACACATGAAAAATCTTAGCAATCTGCATCTGTATAAAATAAAAGAAAAAGCTGACACCTTGCGCAAATGCAAAGTACCAGCCTTTCTTATTCTCTACAACACCTCAACACGCAACTTTTTTCCACGATTAACTCGCTCAAATATGCTATACTTTGTTCATCAGTTGAACATCGACATGTTCCCTACTGCTAAAACTCAGTATAACAACCAATAGTTAGCTAAGGATGTTTCTCTCGAGAATATTATAGCCAGTATGCATACTATAATAATTTTTTTGTAAAGAAGGTGCTGCACATGTTAGGAAAACAGAAGTTGGATGGACAGAAGTTACAATTGGCAGCTTTAAGTGTGATGCCGGTTATCTTACATGCGTTCCTATGGATTGTCTTGATGCTTGTCTGCACAAAGTGCAAGAAAAAGGTCCTTTAGTTTTTGTCTTTGATGCCGAAGGACCGGTAAGATTTTTCGTAATTGCAACTTCTTCGGATACAGTAATTATATGGGAAGATTGCTCAGATGAAGAAACATATTGCACACGTATTTCCGGAGTTAATGACGTGCAGTTAGTTTTGGAATTCGTTAGTGATATAGAACTGTACATGGATGATTGGTACAAAGAATGGGATCACTCATTTACTTTGGAAGAATTGAAAGATAAATTAAATGAATTGAAGGCTCTCTTGCCAAAATGGTCGCGGTTAAGAAAAATAATTAAATAAATGCCTTTGAATTATTCATTAAGCATTTTTTAGCCAACAATTTCTTGCATCCCTGCACTATTTTGAATAAATCAGCTCTTTTTTGATATAATTAAGCTATTTGACAGCAAAAAAATTGCCTGCTACACTATATTCAAAGGAAACTTCTTCTTCCGAAGTATTCCCTTCCCCGCCATCTTTCAGGGAAGCTGTCTCTGGGATGGCGGGATTCTCAAGGTATATTGAGTGAAGGCCTCGCGGAGTCGACGTCTTTTCAGACGCCTGCCGTGTTATGGATTCACTTAATAAAAGGATGAGCTTGCAAGCCATAGTTCCGGTTAAAAACGGGAGTAGCCACGGTTTGAAGCTCATCCTTTATTTTTATGCGTTCATGATATAATGAACCATCTCGTATAATATATTTGCAATTCAAAATTGCCACGTTTACAACGTAAATTTTGTTTCTTGAAATTTAAATATTAAACCTTAAAATCTTTTAGAAAGAATTTCTCCTAAATCATCTTCGACACAAGCCTGAACCTGCTGCGCTATATCTTCAGCCCGCTTGAGATTCATACCAAGATTCTTCGCAACTTCCAATATATCCTTCATGCCCGGATTTTTGCCATTACCAGCAACCGTTGTAGCATGCTCTCCGCCTATAGAATAACTATACGTCAAGTCATAGGCAGGCGATAAAAGCCATTTTTTCTCATCATCCGAATATATAAACGAAAAGTTTTTAGAATGATCGTCGCGGTTATGCGCAAAAACATTAAAGCACATTAACCTAAACAGTTTTTCAAGCTCCTGATAGTCCTTTGTCAACGTCAAAGTTAATTTTCCCAAGATAATATAATCAAGATTAGGAATCCTATGTGACGTTTCCAGAAGAGCACTTACCGAAACCATATGAATTCTTTTTTCACCTTCAGAAGTTTTCACGCGATCAAATCTTTTTGTACCGAAGTAACCCTCACAACGCGCCGAAGGAAACAAATGCGTTTCTGACATACTTATCCCACATTTTCTGGCACAAAGAGAATACTTGTACTCCTGCAAGCCTATATCCGGTTTATCCATAGAAGCAGGAAACTTTATAATCCAATCTTCTCCATCAACCTCTGTAAGTATTTTAGGTCTTGCACCACCTGAAGAGCCACCTAAAGAAAACAGTTCATCAATATTATCATTATACTCAGAAGACAGTATCAAACTGCACTCTTCAGCCAGCTTATCCAAATCAGCAAAACCGCTTTTCTCAGAAATATTATACTCAGGCTCATAAGACAAAGCGCCCATACCGGATGCGCCGACAATCGCCAAACGCTCAAGATTACCTACACTATGGGGATTTATTTTGTTTTTCAGTAATAAACGATCCAGCAGCAGTCTGCCCCATCTATCAGGCAAGCTGTCTGCAAAAACGCCAAACAAACCATCAAAAGGCTCTTGCTTAGCAATAAAAGGCTCTTCTCTTAAAGGCAGCAAAAAAGGACTTACAGAAAATCCATTACTCAACCATTCCGGATCATAAGCAAAAGCGGTCAGATAACGCTGATACCTAATTATAGAGCCTACCAGCTTACCATTATAAGATACCTTAACCTTGTTGATTTCTTTCATTTTCTATCTCCTCAAGTGACATATAAGGCACGTTGCTGAAAAGCTGCTTCAGCTCTTGTTCAACATTCAATGCGATAGCAATTTTAGTCAGAGATAATAAGGAAATTTCACCTGTACTCTCAAAGCGCTTCACAGATCCTAAGCTTACTCCTGATTTCTCACTTAATTTAACCTGTGAAATTTTGCGCCGTTTACGTACAGTACGAACGCGAGCTGCAATTCCTTTGTTAATCTCATCTGGGGTAGCTTCCAAAAAATCAAACATATCCATAGCTAATATTTTATCTTAAAAGCATTCTTTTTGCAAGTTTCAGCTAATATATTAGCTATTACATTTGACAGTTACCAAGCTAGAAAACTGCACCGCTCCTCCGTCGACAGCTTTGTTCACCTAAAAAGGATGAGCCTGCCAGCCCTGGTTCCTGTTAGTAACGGGAGCAGCCACGGCTTAAAGCTCATCCTTTATTTTTTACAATTATGACATGCTGCTTTACTTAGCAATAACACTTATCTACCTATATTTTATTATGAAATAATTAAAAGCTAAACCAAGTACTTTACGTTAATATAAGCAGCCTTTGTTCCACGTCGCTCTCCAGCACCCATACTCTACTTCTTATGCGTGCAATTAGAACTAGCATATAATTTCATACAGCCCGAACAAGAGGTTAAAGTACTGTCTTTGTAAAAGCATCAGCCAATTCCCTCATATTATTATAGAGCATAAAACCTAAATAACTCCTAAACTTTTTCAAAGAAGAAATAATACGCCAAAAAGCTGCCTGCTGCTCAACAGCTGGCAGCTTTTGCCGTAGAAGGATTTATGAAGAGCTTAAATTAGAATAAATGAACCAGCAATTACAAAAAAATGAGTAGCTTTTACTCATTTTCTAAGTAAAAGCTACTCATCCAGTTCCTTATGCACCAAGCTCAGGACAAAAGCATTCTTCGCAAGTCCTCTTTCTTTGGCGGCTGCCTCGATTCTTTTAAACAAAGCATCCGGAGCAGAAACTGTAATTCTTCTGCTACTTTCCTTTTGTAAGCATTCATCCTTTCTGTTCAGGAAGAAGCCTGTAACCTTGTCTTTAGCCGAAGTTTTCTTCTCTGCCTTTTTTAAACTGCTTACAAAGTCCCCCATAAAATCTCCTCCAACACGCTATCAGCTGCTGACCTGCTATTACTAAAGCTCTAATAATTCATTCACAAAATTACGATAGTCAAGAGCAGCGTTACACCGCGGTGCATATTCCAGCAAACTGATCTTCAGCATCTGCGCTTCCTTCACCTTTTGGCACTGCCTGATTTTAGATGTAAACAGCCTGATATGCTTACTATCTGCAAGCCTTTGATACTGTTCTGCAACCAGTCTGTCCAGCACATATCTTTTCTTGCTCATAGTAATCAAGATACCGGCGACTGCCAATTTTTTATTTTGCTGTCTAACAGTATCAATGGTATTAAGGACATCCCTGATAGCCAAATCACAAAAATCGCCCAGAACCGCCGGAATAACAACCAAGTCACTAGCTACCAGCGCATTAACAGACAGCGACGACAATGCTGGTGCCGTATCAATAATCACATAATCAAAATACCCGCTGACCGGCGCCAGCACCTTTGCCAGCGCATTGCTTTCCAAAGCAGCCTGCAGCGCAAACAGGGATCTGTCAGCAGGCAACAGTCCCAAACCAGCTTCAGTTCTCAAGATGGCATCCTTAATATTAGTTTTGCTGGTAAGCACATCGGCAACAGGGCGCTTAGGCTTATCTACTGCAAGCCCATGCGTCAGGTTGCGCTGCGGATCAAAATCAACCAGCAGTACATCATAACCACGCTGCTGCAAAATTTCTGCAGTAATAACCGCAGATGTAGTCTTGGCAACGCCGCCCTTTTGGATATTAAAAGAAATCGTTTTAGTCATATTAAACCTCCAAATGTGTTAAAACTACTCAATTTCTACTTAAATTCTACTCAACTTCTACTCAATTTTTACTCATTGAGGATATTATAGCACCCAAAAGGTTAACAAAAAGTTATTCGCTTTGCCAACATTTTTCCGTTCTAGGAGTCACTTCTCGCCTTCCTCTTCAATTCTCTCAGTGCGATTGAAATACCATCAATTAAAGTCTCCCTGCTGATATGATTCTCATACATTACCATAACCAGCTTAACAATTTCCATCGCATTATTCACGCCCACGAACAGCTCAATTGCGTCATAATAGCTTTGCTTGCCATCGCTAAACACATCATGGTAGTTCACCAGCAAATCTACGCTGTAGCATTCAAGGAGTCTCTCTTTAAGCCTCATGGCGAGTACATACGCTGTACCAAACACAGCATCCTGCACATTTTCATAAGCCTGTCCCTCAGGAAACCTCACCGTTTTAACCAATGCCCTCGGAATTACTTCAAAAGCATGCTTTTTCTGCATTTTTCTCACCCTTTCAACAAATCACATGTACACCTATCATTATATGCTGCATTCATAGCATTTTTAAGCAAACAACACGCGAAATCCTTAGAGGCCTCAGCTTTCTCTTTACATAGATAATAAATTTTTTCAAGGAGCATCCCATGAACCTAACCTATAATGTTATTATAAAACGAACCCCCTATGTTCTTATAGCAAGTGTCCCTGACCTAGACTTACGCATCATCCATAATGACAAGGAGCTGAACGCCTGCCTTGCGCAGCACTCTGCAATATCCCTCAATGACTTTTTAGAGCTCTACTACGACACATTTCTATTCACCCTCAGCAGCAGGATAGAAGAAGAAATCTATTGGCTCGCTAAGTACCTTCTAGATGCGGAAGGCTATATTCTTTATACCAACATTGAACATCAAAGCGCCGCTAAAGAGCATTGCTCTATCAGGATAACTACTGCTATCGAAAGAGGAAAAAGTCCTCGAGTTGACCTTAAAATCGTCAAATCACTGCTCAAAAAAATCCGCATAAGGCACAATCCCAAGCTCGAGCATGATCTCTACAACGGCTATCTTAAACTCAGAAAGCTCAAGCGTAACCGCCAGCCAAAGCAACCCTAAAGCAAAATTCAGCTTCGGCCTTCATGCTCAACCACTAACCCTCAACGACAGCAAAAAGGCTAACGCCTTGCGTAAATGCGAAGCGTCAGCCTTTGTTGATTTTGTCCATACTTATACAATTTTCACTAGGAACTATAATATATAGGCAAAAGCTTCTGCGCACGTGGCACAATACATTGCCTACTTTTTAACAGAATACTTTGCTTTGAATGCATCATAATCCGACTTTGCAATTCTATAGCTCTCTTTATTCTCAGAATTACTTTTTACATATTCATGAGCATTCTTAATTCCCAATATAGCGTCAGTTATAATACGAGTAAGGTACTCCTTTTGCTCATAATTCGCCATCACTAAAGAATCTCTGACGTACATTGGGTTATTTCTGATTAACTCAATATGAAACTCTATATTGTGAGCTTGCAAATAGTGCCATAAAAATGTCACGCAGGTTCTTGTATTTCCTTCTCGAAATGGGTGAATACTCCACAATTCTACAAGAAAATCTACTACTATCGAAGGCAAAGCTTTATCTTCTTTATTCCAGTAAATCTCACCATATTTGTCAAAAAAGGCTTTAAGCTTTGCCTCTATATCTTTGTAATCAGCATATTCTGCTGAACCACCTGCTAAAACCCTTTCGCTCTTATACAAATTTTCATCACGAAAAAGTCCTGCCCAATTATATAAATCTAAAAATAAATACCTGTGTATAGCAATCAGATGCTGAATATCAAACGTTGCCTCTATTCGCTCCGGTCTGATATCCAAACCTAAAAGCTTGACAGTAACCTTTTGTATTTCTAGCTTTTCAAGTAAAGCTTTATCATGTATATTGTAATTATTGATTAAGACATCACTATTAGGATAGCAATATTTTCCATTATCCATATACCTTACGCTCCTATGTACTCAAGACGATTAACCTTGTTTTCGATTTCGCTAAGAGTCAGCTTACCATTAATATATAACTCAAGCGCATTCATAAACTCTTCATTAGGCCCTTCTGTAGCAGTAAGAACTACAGCCAATGCACGTTCAACACTTTTTCTTCTTTTTTCACACTCATCAACATAATTACTGTCAATGATAATTCCCTTATATTCTAAAATCGTTTTTATCATGTCCACCACATAACTCGGAGGATTGCGTCTGCCATACTCCCAATCCTTTACTGTTGCAGCAGGAATACCAAACATTGCTGCAAATTTATTCTGACTCAGTCCAGTGCATTCTCTAAGCTCACGTATGCTCACAAAAATCATCTCCTTATCATCTATTCTATAATATATTATAAGGCAATGCCTACTATTTTTCAATATCACAGAGCCCTTCTCCTGATATCTATTGTCTACCAAAAAAATCAACGCTGTTTTTATTTCTACGAATAACTTTAAACAGTTTCTCTTCCGCCAATGTAAAAAGGCAATGCGCACCTTTTTTTCCACGATTACCTCGTTATTATATGTTATACTTTGTTCATCGGTTGAACACCGACATGTTCCTTGAAAACTGTTTTGACAAATATATCGTATAACTCGGTGCACTAAATGGTTGTCAACCCCTCCGAGAATACCGGAAGCTGTGACCAGGCTGCCTGCGGGATACTGCGGCAGTGAGGTTTCTGTTGCTCCGTGAGGACTGACAGAGAAGCCCTAAAGGCAACACAGAACGGTATGTGCGGATCTTGGTGCCGATTAAAGCACAAAGGATTCTGGCAGCGACAATAGACGCTAGCTCGAAAGGCTAGAAAAATCCGTGAAACCTGCAGCAGGGATGCTGCAGCGAACTTAGCGGAAACTCCGAAGCAAGCTGTTGGTAGTGAAGCGGAGAAATCCGTGTATAACAGAATTCTGAGGTAAAAGTAGCTCAATACCAGAGTGTTGCTAGTTCTCGAAACTAGCTGGCTCAATTATCTGAAAGATGGGTGAAATTTGTGGGTAGCCATTCCCGCGGCAGGCAAAAGGGGCAGGAAGCTTAGGGTCGCTCCCGAAGGCTCAGACCTGTCTTCTGCGTGGCTGAAGAAATCGGAAACCGCAGATTGCGTAAGGCGAAGGTCTATATGATATATTTGTCAAAGCGGTTTGTCATTTGGGCATAATAAAACGCAGCTATCAGCACGCTTCATGCATGTGTAATAGCTGCGCTTTTTTGTTGCCACGTATCATCGCAGGTTATCTGCCAAAGCTTACGCTCGCGGCAAGGGAACTGCTAATACCTCCTGCGGTACACTTTTACGTGCTACTGCTAAGGCCACATTTGATATCAAAATCAGCTTTGATATTTTTCAAGATTATCTAGCATTGTTTTAATTATACCATCAAATGTAGAATCAAATTCTTCTTTTCTTATTTTAAATTCAAATCCACTTACACTATTCCCAAATGATTTAGTTTTCTTCTCTCTTTCAGGCATGCTAATTCTATATAACATTTTTTCATCATCATAAGTTATTTGAATAACATAATGTGCATCAAAAAACTTATTCCAAGTCTTATATTTTGTAAATTTAAAAGCATTGCATTTTTCTTTATCACTCTTATACTCTGATAAGCTTAAAGCCATTGCGTCTTCAACAGACTTTTTCAGACATGATACATCTGTTATATCAGCAATTTTCCCAATAGCTTCGCCAAATCCAATTTTATTAGTATGATACACCAAAATAGAAAGTCTATAAGTTTTGCGTTCAATATATATATCCAATATTCCCTTCATAATTTCGCCTCCTCGTATTACAATCGTACTACCTTGTTAGTACAAAGTAAAAATTCCCTCACTCCAAGCACCTCTCTGCCAGCTCTTTCAGCGTATAAGCATCAAACTGCTCAAAGAAAAAGGCTCTCTGCGAATGCAGGGGCAGCGACTTGCTTACTGCCAGATTGTACTCTGCACCTTTCGCAAAATCCGTTACAATAAGCTCAAGTTGCTCGCGCCAAAGCGCTGAGGCTCTGTCAAAAAGCATAGCTTCGATCTCCCTGCTGTCACAACCTTACTTTAGCTATTATTTTAGCGCCAACTCGTGTTTTTAGCAAATTTTTAGACCGGAGATGTCAAAAAAGGCGCAGCTACCAGCACGCTTCATGCATGTGTAATAGCTGCCTTTTTTGTTGGCACGAAAAATTTTAAATTGAAACGTCCTTCAAAATTCTATAGAAGGCATAGTATTAACAATTTTATTCTTAATTTTTTCCTGCAAATATGCCTTATTTAAGCTTCGTTTATTGTATTGCAGATATGTACCATGGCTCTTTTTCACAAGCAAATCAGTAAAAAAACTTTCCCAGCTAAAAAATTCCTTACTATCTACATATTCACTCGGGTCGTTTAAAATAGCCTTTAACTCGCTATCATCAAAGATTCCCGCATTAAGTATCAGCCACTCAAACGATTCCGGTAAATATAGCGCTATTTTTCTGCCGATTCTTATTAACTGCATAACCTTTTCCATTTCACAGCCAAAGGCAGCTCCATCTGCAATTACCAAAACCTTTTCTTCGCGATGCTCCTGTAAAGCTTTAAAAACATTTGACTTTCCGTTAGCACTAATGCAGTTTACGATTCCATCACATAAACTGCTAAAAAAATCAAAACCGGCGTTAGAATCCTCCGCAATCACAAGACTCTCCTGTGCCAGCTCAGTATTCTCCAGCTCTCCATATAAGCAATAAAACTCATTATAAACCTGCTTCAGTCCAGCATATTTACCAGATTCTCGAATGCCATAGATTTCTTTGACACTGTAAGGCAGATTCGGTAAATCATCCCTAGTAACTATAACGAAATAATTATCCGACTCCTTAACGCGTATAGCAAAATCCTCAGATTTAATAAATCTATTGCATTCATCTATAAAAACTATGCTGTTATGGATAAATTGCAGATTCTCTTCCCAACGCTGTCCACCGATAACGACGCAGGGAACTTCGCATTTCACTAAAACACCGCTACTGTCTCCATCTCTGTCATAAGCATTTAATAAATCGAGAAGCGTTGTTTTACCGGTAGCGCTATCACCACGGATAATAGTAATATTTCTGGAGATAGTAAATTCATAGCGCAGTCTGTTATTTTGTACAAAAACACTATACTTACCCTTCATACTCTACCTCACAAAAAATCATACACTACATCAAGCCATTCCTCTTGATTATGTACGACAACACCATTATTTAATATCTTAATGGCATATTCACCATCGCCAAAATTCATACTATGATGCAGGCTTATTGTTAAATCCTTATTTTCGGCAATCTCCAGAATCCATTTAGCGCAGTTATCACCGCATGCTGTTGCATTAAATATTTTTCCGCTGTTGTCAAAAGCTAATAGCAACAAGGTTTTGACACCACCGGACAACTCGCGAGGCGATATTGGTCCAAGCACCGGACTTTGAATCAAATGCGGGCCTACTACTTCTGATTTATCTACATCCTTAATCATCTTTTTGGCCAATTCAGATTCCAACCAAAAGTCTTCATATTGATTTATAAAGTATAATGGCGGATTGTATATCTCGTTTTCACAATCACCCAAGTAAATACTCAGCATTTTTACACCTCCCTAAAGAAGTATTCTTTCACTTTCCTAATATTATACTACAAACACTATGCTTTGTACTACTTTCGCTACATCAAAGTTTACAGCTTACTACATCATTGACTTCATAGCAGCTATAATGCTATACTGTGCTTAGCAGAGAATAGTTTGTCCGATTTTGACGTCGATTAGTAATCAGCACCACCATTTCCGGAGCCGCTAGTCTCATTTTTTATAATGCTCTTATAGGTGAAACCAATTGACATCTTTAGCAAATAAAGCTAATATTAGGTATATGTAGTGAAGGCCCCACGGAACCGACGTCTTTTCCGACGCCTGCCTTGATACGGATTCACTTCAAAAAAGGATGAGCTTATCAGCCCTGGTTCCTGTTACTAATTGGAACAGTCAAGGCTTAAAGCTCATCCTTTTATTTTGCAATTATGACATGTTGCTTTACTTAGCTGCAGCACTTATTCGCCTCTGCCATCAAAGCTACAAAGCCTTTTCTGACCTCAACATTAGGATAATCCAAAGTATACTCCCTATAATGCCTGTCGTAACCTTTAATCGTCAGGTACCCGCTCTGATAAAGCATCGCCAAAGGATTTTCTGCATCCGCTCTGTAATCGACAAAATACTGCGACTCATATGGCCTGCTGGTCAGCTTCTGCATATTCACATGATGCCCTTCCAACAGCTTCACCAAATATGTTGGCGTTCCTGACTTATACCAATAATTGTCTAACTTCAATTTATCAAAAGCGTTAATGATGCTAAACGGATTATATATATCAAGTAGTGCTTCACTGAAATGATAGCCGTCATACTGCTTTTTCAGCAAACTCTTCATTTCGTCAACTGTATAGTCAAACTTGTTAGCCATTTCACTGATTACTTCACCAAAAACACTGTACAGTTCGTCTTCAGTAATACCGCAAATAGCATCGTACCTGCTGTCCATACTGATATCATTCGGCTGATTAAAGCCCGAGAAAACTGTAATCTGACTAAACTTCGTAACACCGGTCAGAAGCACAAAGCGCAGGCTGGCATCAGCAGCCTTAAAGGTACCATAAAAATCCTTCAGGATACTGCGATTCACATTTTCTAAGTCTTCCTCCAGTACATCCAGAAGCGGTTTGTCATATTCATCTATCAAAATAACTGCTTGATGCCCTGTTTGCGCCGCTGCCTGCTCCAAAACATATTGAAAACGACTGCTCAGAGTTGTATATATATCGCTTTTGCCATATATAGCTTCCCAACTGCTCACATATTCTTCCAGAACTTTCTCCAGTTCACCAGCAAGATCAAAACGTCCCTTGGCAAAATCAATTCGGAAAACAGGATAAACATCCCATTTATCCTCCAGCGCTTCCATTTTTAAGCCACGGAACAACTCCCTGCGTCCGGAGAAATAAGCATCCAACGTACTTATAAGCAGAGATTTGCCAAAGCGACGCGGACGCGACAAAAAGCATACGTGCTCCTGTGCCAAGTGATATACTAAATCCGTTTTATCTACATATACGTAATTACCGTTTCTAATTGTTGCAAATGTTTGAATGCTTATGGGATAACGCATGGCTTAACCTCCGTTTAATTATATCTATATACATTTTACCATGAAATAATTAAAAGCTAAAGCATAGACTTTACGTTAAGCCTTTATTTCACTTCCGTGCTTCATGCCCTACTTCTTAATCGTACAAGGACGCAGGCCATCGAACTCATGAATGCTCAGCGTTCCGCCCTTAGGTATCGCAATAACGCTGTCATCATATTTGCCAGACACAAGCTTCTCCAGCACCTTGTAAGGCCCCGGCAGACGCGTAAGCGTTCCTCCCAAAAGCTTCACCAAAGGCATAATATAAGCTTCAACCTCCTGCAAATCATACGTCCCTGTATCAATGATATAAAAATCCGTGAATCCCTTATACAGCTGCTTCAGGAAGGTTTCCGCTTCTGCCTGACCACGCTCCTGCACAAGCTTGGCATAGTCAATTGTAGAGTTTTTCATGAAGTTCATCCAGCTCTTAGTTATGAAAATCGCTCCGTCAGGACGCTTTATGCCGGAACCGGTCAAAAGAACATCAATGCAGTCCATAGTGCGCGGCACAGCAATCGGACAGGTTGTGGCCTTCAAATCACACGTAGCCTTGCCGCAACCGGAACCGCAGATAACTATTTCCTCTGCTTCTGTATTTTCGTCTATAATCCTTTGCAATGTTTCATGCATCTTCTGCGGATCGCTATGAAGCGCAACATTAAGATATGTGACCTTGCCATCAAAGCCTATTTTCTTAATGGTGTTTTCCAACTCTTTTTGCAGCGTAATGCAGGAATAGATTGCTCTTTTGCCCATAATATCAGCTCCTCATATTAGCGTTAGCTTAATTATACCACGCTAGTAGGAACAGTAAAAGCTGGCTTTAAGAAGAAAGCCTCAACGCAAATTAACCTCCTCCCCCTTGACTTAGACTGTACTCCAAGTATTATACTAGAGACAACAGGAAATTAGTCAAAGGAAAGGACGGATAACAAATGTCTAAAAAGGTTGTAGTTATTTCCACAAGTTTAAGAACAAACAGCAATTCCGAGGCTTTAGCCAAAGAATTCGTCAAAGGCGCCGAGGCCGCAGGCCATGAGGTTGAATATATATCGCTCAAGGGCAAAAGCATTGCCTTCTGCATAGGTTGCCTGGCCTGTCAAAGCAAGGGGCACTGCATTATTAATGACGATGCTCTGCCTATCACCGAGGCTGTGCTGAATGCCGACGTAGTTGTTTGGGCAACACCTATCTATTATTACGAAATGGCCGGTCAGATGAAGGTGCTGATTGACCGCATGAATTCCATGTTTCCTAAGGATTACAAATTCCGCGAGGTATACTTCCTGGCAACTGCTGCGGACAACGGCAGCTATACCCCTGAGCGTGCACTGGCAGGCTTAACCGGCTGGATTGACTGCTTCGAAAAGGCTAAATTAGCCGGCAGCCTTTTCTGCGGCGGAGTTAATGCTGCAGGCGAAATCAGCGGCAGCAGCAAGCTGCAGGAGGCTTACGAGCTCGGCCTTAAGGCTTAACAACTAACCCTCATATTGAACAGCAAAAAGGCTGACGCCTTGCGTAAATGCGAAGCGTCAGCCTTTTCTTATTGTAAGATTATTTATCCTACCTTTCTTTCACATCTATAATAAAAATCATAATCAGGGAGCAAAAATTTCTGCGCACGCAGCATAAGAAAAGTCAATCTTGTAGCAGTCATGTCCTGACTACGCAGCGCAATTCTCTGCCCCATTCGGTACGGATTTTCTTCAAGTTTTCGTGCACCGATATTGATAACCGGTTTAATCAGCTTAGCCTTACGCATTACACCGAATAAATTGCAATAATTTGCTGACTAATGCCCTACTCCACAAGTCTTTTCGACTTGACTGAGTATCAGCTTTTTTACTCTTATCTAAGCTTATAAAATACTTCAACTGCATAAACGTATATCTCGCCGTTCAACTCATAAGCATAAGCCTCCTGCTGTAGCTATTCCCGCTATTTTTCTTTCAACTCAGCAAATTTTTGAACCATAGTAGGATTACCTTTTGTCAAACGCTTAATTGTCAAATCAGCTGCCTGACTATTTGCTTTGCCCAAATGATTGCCAGAAGTAACGAGAGCATCTATTACTTTCTGCAGATGCTGTATTGTCTTGTCTATTTCATCTATAGCTTCACCAAATCTCTTCTGAGCATTTGTATAATGCATCCCCCACAAACGCTTAAACTCGTCTATTCCTGCTTCAAAGTTTTCTATATCAATATTTTGGTTCTTCATTTCAGCCAACTGTTTTCTGTATTCCAGGGAATTACGAGCTGCATTACGCAATAAAGAAATTAACGGAATAAAAAATTGCGGCCTAATCACATACATTTTCGGATAGCGATGAGATACATCAACAATTCCCTGATTATAATAATCATTGTCTGCTTCCAGCAAAGTTACTAAAACAGCATATTCGCATTTTTTCTCTCGTCTATCCTTGTCCAGTTCTTTAAAAAAGTCCTCGTTTTTATGTTTTTTCTCAGTTGCATCAGCTTCATTTTTCATTTCAAACATAATAGAAATGTATTCATTACCCTCATCATCAAAATCTTTAAAAATAAAATCCCCCTTACTACCACTTCTAGCATCATTATCTTTTTCAAAATATGCTGTAGGAAAACCAATATGACGCACTTTATTGAATTCATTGCTACAATGTACTTCAAGACTTTCTCCAATCATCTTAGTCGACTGTTTAGCCTTAAAATCTCTGTACTGCTCTATCTGCTCATCTTTGTTTTTTATAATGACATCATATTCTCTACGAATACTATTCTCCCTTATTTCCATCTCCTTATTTTTAGATTCTAAATCACCATTAAGCTTAGCAATTTCTTCTTTTTTCTCAGCTAACAACTTAGTATATTTAGTTTCCACCTCACTAACAGCTAAGTTTTTGACAGTTTCATTATTGGTAATTTGAACACTAAGTGTATCAATCTCTAATTGTTTTGCACTTTTCAACTGCTCCATATCATGTTTATGATCCTTGGTAATATTACTTATCTGATTCTGAAGTTCAGCAATAATTTTGTCCTTTTCAGCTTCAGCCTCTTTGACAATGTGCTTTTGCTCGTCATCTTTAGCTTGTAGCTTAGCATTAAGCTCAGAAATCAGTCTATCCTTTTCAGCTTCAGCTTTTTCGAGTGCCGTATTTTTTTCAGATTCCGCAGCAGCAATTTGTGCATTCAAATTTGCAATTTCAAGTTTTGTTTCATTGGATTCACTATCATGCTTTTTTTGTAAATCCGCAATTTCTTTATCTTTCTGAGCTATCAGCTGATTAAGATCTTTTTCTGCTTTAGTTTTTGCAACTTCTAAAGCATCCTCTTTTGCTATTTTAAACTGCGCTTCCCGCTCTTTAAGCTCTTTATTAAACTCCTTATCGCGAACCTGTTTAACAATAGCTGCATAACCAGCTTCATCTACCTGAAATACTTCACCACATTTCGGACATTTAATTTCTTGCATTTAGAAATCACTCCTTTAATCAATGATTTTACGCCTCTACTTCAGACACTAAGCAATCATTCTGCTCGTAGTATTCATCTTCAGCACTTATCCTTTATCCCCAAAAACCTGATTTACCTTGTCTTCAAATTCCTTATAAAAAGGCGCAGCTTCCGTATCAAACTCCAAATCACTCATTGCCTTCACTGCAGCATGATAATACCAGCTCTGAATATTCTTGCCGCGTTTGAAGCGCTGCCATAAGTCCTCGCCGTATTTAGCATAATCACGCGCAATTGCACGCATATTGGCCAGCTTATCTGCCAAAACCAGCATCTGCTCACGCTTATCCGCCTTCGCCAAGTGCGCCAATGCTTCCTCTTTACGTTTTTCCCAAGGATCTTCCTTGTGCTTTTCTGTATGACCTTCAACTAATGCGCCAATATCATCGCCAAATCTTGCATAAACATCTTCAATAGTCGCATCAGTATCTTCCACCACGTCATGCAGCACACCGGCAGCCATCAGATGCTTGTCTCCTGTCATTACCTCCAAAATATGCATTACCTCCAGCGGATGCACGATGTAAGGCATAGTCGTGCCCTTGCGTAAACCGCTGCGATGCATGGTAGCAGCATATGCGATTGCATCGTTCAGCAATTCGTTTTCAGCCCGTTCTTGTGCAGTAAGTTCAATGTTTTCAGCCATGATAGCACTCTCCTTTGTATTACCATTCCAACCTACAATTAAATTATACTCCCAAGCTACGTCAGAATCTGTCTATCTGCGCAAAATATATTCGACATGATATCTCTTTTTTATCTTTCTATAATTCTTTACCCATAAATATTTCGTCACTGAAAAATTTTATCCTGCATTTAAAGCTTCCCATTTTTCCGCTTTTAAACTGCAGTATAACACATACTTTAGTATAATATCTATCATTAACTTCTCTAAGCCTACCTGTATTTTCATCAATATAAGTATTTTTACTTCAGCTAACATATAGGTTATACTAAACGCAGAGGAATCATCTATTTCTCTACCAATCTCGTCATAGGTCAGGCCGCCTTTTGCCTGCGATGACGGGATTTTATTTTCCCCGTTGTTTATAAACCACAACGTAATTTTTCCTTTATTTGTTACGTCAGACGTAATATAATATAAGCGAGGATGATTTTGAATTTTCTTGTGGAAGGAGTGGGGAAATGGAAGTTCACTACAAGTTCAAAGAAGCTCGCAAGGCTTGCGGACTAACGCAAAAAGAAGTAGCTCAAGCTCTAAATGTCACTGCTGCTACTTATAGCAGATACGAAAATGGTCTTATTCAGCCCGACCCGGAAACATTAAAGCGCATTGCTGTTTTAATGAAAACGTCTGTTGATTTTCTGTTAGGTTCACCGAGTGAAGATAATTTGCAAACTGATAACACCGCCAAACAAGTAATGCCTGCCGTAAGGAGTGACGAAAAAAAACTCCTTGGCGTATATAATATCCTAGACCAGGAATCTAAAACTCAGCTCATGTCTGTTGCTTACTTAATCATGTCGAAAAGCTTAGAAACGCAAGGCATAAACGTTCAACAACTTATTGAGCAGCAGCTACATAAAATTCAAGAAAAAGGAGGCAAAAAAGATGAAGGCTGAGGAAGAAATGCGTCAAATGGCTATTGCTCATGACCTGTTTTGTGAGCTTAATCCGAAATTAAAGGATACCGCTATATCTATTCTACGGCTACTGTTGGTCAAGGAAACACGCCCTTTTTGACAGTCTACTCCGCCGACGGTAGCCGACGTGAGCAAAAGCCAAAAATCGACTACAAGTAATAAAAAAAGAACGCCTTCATTCATTGGAGGCGTTCATGATTATTTTTTGATGGGAAAGTTATTTTATGAAAACCATTGATGACGTACCAAAAATCAAAGGGCTAGATTATAGCAGCGAACTTGAGCAGCTTATTGCAGATGTTAAGGCGCTACTAGCAAAGATGGACGAGCCGCACGAACCATATACACAACGCTTCGATGGAGAACGTGCGAGAAGAACTCTTGATAAACTAATTGGCAGGAAGGGTGAAAAGAAATGAAAAAGATAATTATTACAACAATATTTATTCTGTTGTCTATTGCATCAACTTGTTTTGCCGATGCTGGCGTAGTTGTATATGCTGACTACAATAAGCAACTACTGGTTGTACAGACAGATAATTACGGAAATTTAACTTGCGCTGAAACTTTTGGGGCATTGCAATTTCCAGAAGTTGGAGAAGTATTATATGGTACAATGAAATCTTATGGTATGTACGATTGGTATAATCAAGCTAACGACTACTATATTACGGCAATGATTGATGAAATTATGGTTGATGAACAAGAAGTTTTTAGGTGGATTAGTTCTCATTGATAGGTAATAGATTATGAAACGGATAATTATTTTTTTAATCATTTTAATATCTAATGCTTCCATTGCTTTTGCTTCCAACTTTCCGAAAGATACTAACCGTTGGCTTATCTTATATGTTGCACCTGATTTTTCGCGCTCGCTATTTTTAGATAGTAGAAATTTCAAAACATATACAGGTAATCTATATCATCCTATATGTCTAATCGCCGATTCTTGGGTTTGGGAAGCGAATGATACAAAAACCAAAAATCAAGCATACAATATCCATCATTTTGAATATGACTTGGATTGTAATACCTATAAAATTTTGTATACGGCAGAATATATAGATGGGAAATGTGTCAAAAGTTATGGTAATAACAATCCCGCCAAATCAGAAATTATCGTTCCCGGAAGTATTGCTGAAAAAATATTTGACCGCATAAAAAATTACACCAACGTAAAACGACGGGCAGGTGGCAATTTATGATATATCTAGTTTACTTTTAAAAATGGCTATAAATAAAAACAACCGCTCCTAACCCAGTCGAATTCGACCAGTTTAGAAGCGGCTATTTTATCAATTCGTTGACTTCAACCAAACGAAGGAGATGTTATTATGTTAAATGCAGTAATCTATGCTTGCTTCTCGTCTGATATGCAGCGTGAAGAAAGCATAGACGCACAAGTCCGTGCCTGCAAAGCCTACGCCAAAAGCAAAGGCTATACTGTAGTCAAAGAATACGTCGATGAAGCGAAAAGCGGACGCAGTACCTTAACACGTGACGCATACAATCAGATGATGGCTGATGCTATGGAAAACAAATTCGATGTTATTATTTTCCATAAAATCGACCGCAATTCGCGTAATGAGCTTAACTACTTTATATTCAAAGACAAATTAGAAAAGCTCGGTATACGTTACGAATATGCTGCTCAGCCGATAGATGCTGCCACGGCTGAAGGTCAGATGATGGAAACAGTAATGGTCGGTATAGCAGCTTACTATTCACGCAACCTTGCAAAGGAAACTAAAAAAGGCATGAATGAAAACGCTTACAAAGCTATCTTCAATGGCGGTTATGCTCCGCTTGGCTACAAAATAGTAGATAAGCATTATGTGATTGATGAGAAGGAAGCTGAAGCGGTTCGCCTTATCTTCAATTTATATCTTGACGGCAAAGGATACGGCGAAATCTGCCTGGCACTCGCCGCTCGTGGATACACTACACGTAGCGGAAAAAACTTTCCGAAGAACAGTCTGCATGATATTCTGCGTAATGAGCGGTATATGGGAACGTATACATTTAATCGCGTGCCCAAAACAAAACGCCGTAACAGCCATTCCTACGCGCGCCCTAACGATTTTATCTCTATCCCCGACGCTATTCCTGCCATTGTTTCAAAAGAAACCTTTTTTGCAGCGCAGGAGAAGATGCTTCTGAACAAAAAGCGTAAAGGCGGCGCATACACGGCCAAAAGAGATTATCTGCTGTCCGGTAAATTCTTCTGCGGTTATTGCGGAAGTGCAATGCAAGGATATTCCTGCTGTACTCGTGGCAATATGTACTACTACTATTCATGCGCAAGGAAAGACAGAGTGCCTGCCGACCGGTGCAAACAAAAAATGATACGCGCAGAAGTGATTGAGCACTGGATCATGTCGACGTTGGAAAGAGAAATCTTTTCCGATGCAGGTATTCAGCGTGTAGCAGATTCTATGTCTACCGCTTTCGGCAACGCTAATAAGGAAGTTAAAAATGCCACAACTATTTTACTGCAACGCAAAGCAGCAGCAGAACGCAAGCTCAATAACCTGTATCAAGTCATTGAAGACGGCGACGCAGACGAATTCGATATGCAGCGTTTGAAAAAAGCTAAGGAAGAGTTACGCAACATCAACAGTGAAATTTGCGAAACTGCTGTGAAATCTGCGCCGGATATTGATACTTCAAAAATTGTCAGCCTGCTGAAGAATATGCGTGAGGAAATTTTTGCAAAAAAAAATAGCCACTACGCAAAACAAGCGATTGAATTGCTTGTAAAACGTGTGACAATCATTGATAAGACTATTACCTTGAGCTTAACAACAGAAGGTTGTCTGAGCTTATTGGTGCCGCGGACCGGAATCGAACCGGTACGGGTATCACTACCCGAGGGATTTTAAGTCCCTTGCGTCTGCCAGTTCCGCCACCGCGGCAGACATAACTAATTAACACCTTTTAAGAAATAAAAATGGAGGCGACACCCAGAATCGAACTGGGGATAAAGGTTTTGCAGACCTCTGCCTTACCGCTTGGCTATGTCGCCTTAAAAGGTGGAGC
>ENA-OPXC01000456-OPXC01000456.1-human-gut-metagenome-genome-assembly--contig:-NODE-456-length-37233-cov-2.674781_pt1 | contig 37233 bp, 30 predicted proteins | sample MGYA00241512_ERZ502016 | MGnify/ENA primary metagenome ERZ502016 (study PRJEB25962, sample SAMEA2043043) | human gut metagenome | biome: human gut; feature: human-associated habitat; material: faeces...
CACCCAATCACGGTTCTTATTTTGCCTATGCGCGGCTCATTGCCCGCGTAAACTTTCAATTTACTTCCGGTGTTTATTCTCCAAAGCCGCTTCCACGAATCCCTTAAATAACGGATGGGGTCTGTTGGGTCTGGACTTGAGCTCGGGGTGTCCCTGGGTGGCGACGAAGAAGGGATGCTCGGTAAGCTCGCACATCTCCACGATACGTCCGTCAGGGGACAATCCGGACAGACGCAGACCGTGTTCAGTGAGGACGGCACGATAATCGTTGTTGACCTCGTAACGATGACGATGTCTCTCGGAGATATTCTCCTGTCCGTAGAGCTGATAAGCACGGGAATCCTTATCCAGTACACAAGGGTATGCACCCAGTCTTAAGGTGCCGCCGATATCCTCGACACCGTTCTGATCCGGCATCAGAGCGATCACAGGATGTGTGGTGTTAGGATCCAGTTCCACACTGTGGGCATCCGTATACCCGATGACATTTCTTGCATATTCTACGATCGTCAGCTGCATTCCCAGACACAGTCCCAGGAAGGGAACTCCATGGGTTCTTGCATACTGAATCGCCAGGATCTTGCCTTCGATACCCCGGGAACCGAAGCCGCCGGGTACTAGGACACCGTTGCAGTCACCTAACAGTTCTTCCACATTTTCAGGTGTTACCGTCTCGGAGTCGATCCATTTGATATGTACCGTAGCATGATTGGTGATACCGCCATGCTTCAGAGCCTCTACAACACTGATATAGGCATCATGCAGAGAGACATATTTTCCGACCAGAGCGATCTGCACTTCATCGGTGGGATGACGCAGATCCTCTACCATCTTCTTCCAGTCTGCCAGATCCGGTTCCGGACAATCCAGATGCAGACATTCACAGGCTACCTGTGCCAGATGCTCTTTTTCCATAGCTAACGGAGCCTCATACAGATATTCCACATCTAGATTCTGCAATACATGACTCTGAGGTACGTTACAGAACAGAGCAATCTTATCCTTGATGGACTGATCCAGAGGATGCTCACTTCTGCAGACGATGATATCCGGCTGGATGCCCATGCCCTGCAGATCCTTAACACTGGCCTGGGTAGGCTTGGTCTTCAGCTCCTGAGAAGCACTCAGATAAGGAATCAGCGTTACATGGATCAGAATGGCATTGTCATGCCCCACCTCATGCTGGAACTGACGGATGGACTCCAGGAAAGGCTGGCTCTCGATGTCACCTACGGTACCGCCTACCTCGATGATGGCGATACGGGTTTCATCATCTGTAAAGTTGCGGTAAAATCGGCTCTTGATCTCATTGGTGATATGAGGGATGACCTGTACGGTACCTCCGCCATAGTCGCCGCGGCGCTCCTTCTGCAATACGGACCAGTATACCTTACCGGTGGTAACGTTGGAATTTTTATCCAGATTCTCATCAATAAAACGCTCATAATGTCCCAGATCCAGATCGGTCTCCGTGCCATCCTCCGTGACGAATACTTCGCCGTGCTGTATCGGGTTCATGGTGCCGGGATCAATATTAATATATGGATCAAATTTCTGCATGGTTACTTTGTAACCTCTTGCTTTTAACAGTCTTCCCAGGGAAGCTGCGGTAATTCCTTTTCCCAGACCGGATACGACTCCTCCGGTCACAAACACGTACTTTACTGCCATAATTTTCTCCTCCTTTTGATATACAAAAACAATTTATAAAATAAAAAGAGCGAGAAACTCCCCTTGGGGAGCGCCTTCGCTCAATAACTGCCATAATTTATAGTAGAATGACAAAATGTTTAGTTGTGATACAGCTTCTGGTTCTGATAATGAGGTTCGCATGTCAGATTCACGCCTAACTTGCGGAAGGTATTCATGTCGATCTGGGACAGGATCACGCTGGAGTGCACTTCGGAATCTTTCAGATTCTTCAACTGCTCCACAGCAGCCTTCGCGGTATCATCCGTAGCTGCACAGATGGAAAGGGCGATCAGCGTCTCATCTGTATGAAGTCTGGGATTGCGGTTCCCCAGGTAGTTCGTCTTCAGATCCTGGATAGGACCGATGGCGGTGGGTGAGATCAGCTGTACTTCGTCCGGAATGCCTGCCAGAGCTTTCAGGGCATTTAATAATAATGCGGAAGAAGCACCCAGCAGAGTACTGGTTCGTCCGGTGAGGACTCTGCCGTCCGGAAGCTGGATCGCAGCTGCCGGTTCTCCGGTGGTCTCTGCTTTGATATTGGCTGCACTGACTACTGCGCGATCGTCGATGGTGACACCTGCCTGCTTCATCAGAAGCTCAAGCTTTAAGATCTGGTCGTCACCGGCAGTACCCTGGCGCTTCTGGCACAGAGTGTGGTAGTAGCGGCGGATGATTTCCTGTTTGGCGGCATCGCGGACAGCTTCGTCATCGACAATACCGAAGCCTGCCATATTGACACCCATGTCAGTAGGAGACTTGTAAGGGCAGCTGCCCATGATCTTCTCGAACATAGCGCTGACTACGGGGAAGATCTCCACGTCGCGATTGTAATTGATCGTGGTCTCACCGTAAGCTTCCAGATGGAACGGATCGATCATATTGACATCGTTTAAGTCTGCGGTAGCGGCTTCATAAGCCAGGTTCACCGGATGCTTTAACGGAATATTCCAGATCGGGAAAGTCTCATACTTGGCATAACCGGCCTTGATGCCTCTCTTGTATTCATGATACAGCTGGGAGAGACAGGTAGCCATTTTGCCGCTTCCGGGTCCGGGAGCAGTAACGACTACCAGAGAACGGGATGTTTCAATATAATCATTTTTACCGTAACCCTCATCGCTTACGATGAACGGAATATTGGAAGGATATCCGGGAATGGAATAATGGCGGTATACCTTCATTCCCAGAGACTCCAGCTTTTTCTGATAAGCAATGGCACTGGGCTGTCCGGCAAAGCGGGTCAGACATACACTGCCGACATACAGACCATAGCCACGGAAAGCATCGATCAGACGTAACACATCCAGATCATAGGTAATGCCGAGGTCGGAACGGACTTTGTTCTTCTCGATATCTGCTGCATTAATGACGATGACGATTTCGGCCTCGTCCTTTAACTGTGCCAGCATATTAATCTTGCTGTCCGGATGGAAACCGGGCAGAACGCGGGAAGCGTGATAATCATCAAACAGCTTGCCGCCGAATTCCAGATACAGCTTGCCGCCGAATTTCGCGATACGCTCCTTGATCTTCTCAGACTGCAGACTGAGGTATTTGTCATTGTCAAAACCTATCTTGTACATTGCTGACACCTTTCTCTATGGATCTTTGCAACTAAAATCCCATGATGTTCTATTATAGTTTAGTGTCTCCCAAAAATCTACTGAAAAGTAAAATTTTTTTTGGAAATCATTATTATATCTAACAATTTTGGGCAAATAATCACATAATGAGCAATTTTAAACAAAGAGCTAACATAGATTGATTATTGTATTACATGAATGGGAGAAATTCTTTTACAGAATTTTACAAAAATTTACATCTACATGGTATTTACAAAAATTTTTTTGGCTATGATAAAGCACAGATAAAACGTGAGGCGAAAAAGAATGACAGCACAGACAGTAACGACAAAAAACAACAGCAGCATAGCGCAGAACAACAGAAGCCCAATCCTGGGGAAAAGCTCCTTCTGGCAGGTGATCTGGATCACGGTGAAAATGGCGGCAGCAATTTTTCTGTTTATCTACCGGCAGAAAAACGGACTCCTGAATGAACTGTTAGGCGGAGCGGAGATCGGGTGGACCACGCAGATGCCCTACGCGCTGTGGGCGGACCTGCCAATGGAACGAAGAATCTGCTTTACTATATTTATGAAAATGCCATTATCAACGGGAGGTTTGAGACAGCATGTGTACAGGCGATGTTTCTGTTTCTGTTAATACTGATTTCTGTTATCGAATGCTCCGACATTGCAAAATTACCTGGAAGTGATCAAAGCAGTATCGCTTTTCAGTTATCTGCTGAATTCCGGAATTGTATGTCTGGTTTCCATTGCAACACAAATCGTGATTGCCTGTCTGGCAGCCTACGGATTCATATTTTTCGAATTCCCTCTGAAAAAGCTGCTGTTCAGTCTGGTACTGATGACGACCATGATCCCGGGAGAGGTAGTCGTGATCACGAATTACACAACAATTCAGAGCCTGCATCTGACGAATACTTACGCAGGACTGGTGGTTACTTCACTGATTTCGGGAACGTCTATTTTCCTGATGCGTGAAGGCTCTCATCTGCGGACACCTGCATACAGACCACAAAGATATGCTGTCGGAGAGAATTCCACAGTATGTGTCAAACGAATCCTATTTCGGAGAAGTGACGGTATTTCGGATTCATGGATAAATAGTGTGATATAGCCTGCTTTTCATGCTTTTTTCACATTTGTGCTATTGATTTATCCGCAGGTTATCTCTATAATAAAATAGATTGTAACTATTCAGAGCCATATAAAACTGCGTTCTGCAAGGGGCTAAATAGTTACAATAAATTTATTGTCTCGGAATATGAGAATATTAAATATAGAAAAAATAGAGACAATAAAATAAAGTAGAAAATGGAGATGACATGAGAATATTATCTGAATCATATAATAACGGCTATGGCTCCGGTAACGGCGGCAATGGCAACGGTGCTCCCGGCAGCGGCAACAATAGCGGGAACGGCAATAACGGTAACGGAGGCAACGGAAATCGTCCACCAAGGCGTCCCAGTATCCTGATGATGATCCTGTCCGGTCTGATGACAGTGATCGCCATATTGATGTTGTATAATGCATTTTTCGGAACCGGCAACGGTACGGAGGTGTCTTATACGGATTTCCTGAAGGATCTGGAAGCGGATAAGGTGGAAGCAGTAGAGGTAAATAAGGAAAGCGGTGTGATCACGGTACAGCTGAAAAAGGAAGCGGCAGCTACGCCGGCACCTGACAGTTATGTGACCTTTTATGGTATTACTCAGAAGGCAACGCAGTCTAAGACGGTATATTATACGATGCTGATGGAGGATCTGGATACTTTGACGGGCAGATTACAGGAGCATGGTGTGACGGGTACCCGTATCAGCAGTAATACCTCCAGCTTTTTGGTGGAGATTCTGGTAACGGTAGTATTACCTGTAGTGCTGATCTGGGTCGTAGCCGGATTTCTGTTCCGTAAAATGGGCGGCAGTGGAGGTCCCATGGGCGTCGGCAAGAGTAATGCCAAAGTATATGTACAGAAGGAAACCGGTGTTACTTTTAAGGACGTAGCCGGCGAAGACGAAGCAAAGGAATCTCTGGTGGAGGTCGTGGATTTCCTGCACAATCCCCAGAAATATTCCAAGATCGGCGCAAAACTTCCCAAGGGAGCCCTGTTAGTGGGACCTCCCGGAACCGGTAAGACTTTGCTTGCAAAAGCAGTGGCAGGTGAGGCACATGTGCCGTTCTTTTCCCTGACAGGTTCCGACTTTATTGAGTTGTATGTAGGTGTGGGCGCCAGCCGTGTCCGCGACCTGTTCAAGGAAGCAACCAAGAATGCTCCCTGTATCGTATTTATCGATGAGATCGATGCCATCGGCCGTAGCCGTGATTCCAAGTACGGCGGAGGCAACGAGGAGCGGGAACAGACCCTGAACCAGCTGCTGTCCGAGATGGATGGTTTCGACAGTTCTAAGGGTATCCTGATCCTGGGTGCGACGAACCGCCCGGAGATCCTGGACAAAGCCCTGTTACGTCCCGGACGTTTTGACCGCCGGATCATCGTAGACAAGCCGGATCTCAAAGGACGTGTGGAGATCCTGAAGGTACATGCCAAGGATGTGAAGATGGATGAGACCGTAGATCTGGATGCTATTGCACTGGCGACCAGCGGTGCGGTAGGTTCCGATCTCGCCAATATGATCAACGAGGCTGCCATCAATGCCGTCAAGGAAGGCAGAGAATTCGTCAGCCAGAAGGATCTGTTCGCAGCAGTAGAACAGGTACTGGTAGGTAAGGAGAAAAAGGACCGCATCATGAGCAAGGAGGAGCGTCGTATCGTATCCTATCATGAGGTCGGTCATGCACTGATCAGTGCCCTGCAGAAAAATTCCGAGCCGGTGCAGAAGATTACCATTGTGCCCCGTACCATGGGTGCGCTGGGGTATGTCATGCAGGTACCGGAGGAGGAAAAATACCTCAACACCGAGGCAGAACTTCGGGATATGCTGGTAGGACTGGTGGGCGGACGTGCCGCTGAGGAAGTAGTATTTGATACCGTGACCACAGGTGCGGCCAATGATATTGAAAAAGCTACTTCTATTGCCCGTAATATGATCACCCGTTACGGTATGAGCAAGCGCTTCGGACTCGTGGGACTGGCTACTGTAGAGAGCCAGTATCTGGAGGGAAGAACCGCGCTGAACTGTAGTGATGAAACGGCAGCAGCCATTGACGAAGAAGTCGTTGCCATGATCAAGGAAAGTTATGATCAGGCATTACAGATGCTTCGCGAGAACAGAGAACTGATGGATAAGCTGGCAGCGTTCCTGATTGAGCGTGAGACCATTACCGGTAAGGAATTCATGAAGATCTTCCGCAAGGAAAAAGGATTGCCCGAGCAAGAGGAAGAGAAGAAAGAAGTGATAGAAACCAATGCTGCGGGCAGTGCAGTAAAGGGAAGCAGCGTGGATGTGACCATTGGGGAACAGGTCATGACTTCCACCGATCCGGCTTTCCAGCCCCTGACTTTCGAAGACAGCCTGCAGGAAGCAAAAGAGCAGACTGCACCGGCACAGGATACCGCAAAGGAGCCTGCAGAATCCGCAAAAGAAGAGACTTCCACACAGGAGAAGCCTGAAGAATCCGCAGAGCAGAAAAACGATGCTTCCGAGGAGTCGAAGGATCCTAAGGATCCTCCCCAGGGACCGGTAGGACTGTTTTCACACGGAACTTTATAAATGTCGAGGAATTTTGAACCCGACATCTATAAAATAGAGTAATTAGCAAAGAGCATTAGTCAAATGACTGATGCTCTTTTAGCAGAGGCGGTTTTGCGAAGGGGCTGAATAGTTACTCTAATTTTTAGATACAAATGTGAACTCCGGGTTGATTATTTTGTAATAATGCTTTATCATAATAAAGTGTCGGAAGTTTCTGACAGACTGCATAACAGTCAGATTGTAATGAGGAGGTAATACCGAAATGTTAAAACAGTTATCTATTTATGCTGAGAATAAAAAAGGAGCCCTGCAGGCTATGACCAATGCGCTGTATGAAGCAGGCATCAATATCTGGGGTTCCGTTACCAACGATGGTGCGGAGTACGGAATCAACCGCATGGTTGTCTCCGATCCAGACAAGGCAAAAGAGGTCCTCACAGAGAAGGGCTACCTCTGCCGTTTCGTGGATGTTCTGGCTGTAGAGATCGAGGATAAGCCCGGTGCACTGAATACCCTGCTGACAGCTCTCTTAGACAGCAATGTCAATGTGGACTATACCTACCTGTCCTTCAACCGTGATTCTTCTACCCCCGTCATGATCCTGCATACCGCAGATCCTGAGGAAGTGGAGATCTGTCTGAAGGCGAAAGGATTCAAGATGGTATAGCACCTGCGTCCATGCAAAATGAAAAATAAGAGTCATTTGTGGAAGCTTGCTTACGACAAATGACTCTTATTTTTCATTTTATACGGCGAAAGCCGCTACTGTCTTTTTGTATCTGCTTTTTTGAAAAATTCATCTATTGTATCAACTTTTAGGACAAGTTTGAACCATTCCGTCTGCTTCTCCGGATGGGTTTCGCGCCGAATGCTATTTATTTGGTCTTCAGAGAGTCTCCCTTTTTCTTCTAAAAGCGATATCACGCCGTCAGCCAGTCCCATGGCTTTTCCATAATCGAATTCAGCTTTGCAAATTAATTTTTGAATTTACAAGGTATAATAAAAATCCCTTGTTGTATTTTTCTCAAGAATCGGTATGATAGAAACAAGTGAGGAAATATTTATGTTCAACGTGGAAGAAGAGTTAAAAAAGCTCCCCCGCAAGCCGGGAGTGTATATCATGCGGGATGACAAAGATGTCATTTTGTATGTGGGAAAAGCAATCAACCTGCACAATCGTGTAAGGTCTTATTTTCGTGAAAATATCGGCAGAGGTCCCGCCATTGACCAGATGGTGTCGCTGATCGCCCGTTTTGAATATATTGTGACGGATTCGGAACTGGAAGCATTAGTGCTGGAGAATAACCTGATCAAGGAGAATTCGCCGAAGTATAACACGCTGTTAAAGGATGACAAGACCTATCCCTATATCAAGGTGACAGTGGGAGAGGATTATCCCAGGATCCTGTTTTCCCGGACCATGAAAAAGGATAAATCCCGCTATTTCGGTCCCTATACCAGCGCTGCGGCGGTGAAAGATACCATTGAACTGCTGAACAAACTGTACCAGCTGCGTACCTGCAACCGGGTGCTGCCCAGGGATATAGGAATCGAGCGCCCCTGCCTGAACTATCATATCAAGCAGTGCCTGGCACCCTGTCAGGGGTATGTGAGCAAAGAGGAATATAGGCAGCAGGTGGCAGGTGCACTGGAATTTCTGAATGGTAATTACAATCCGATCCTGAAGGATCTGGAGGAGAAGATGAACAAAGCAGCGGAGGCTATGGAATTTGAGGATGCTGCCAGATACCGTGATCTGCTCTCCAGTGTACGACAGGTATCCCAGAAACAGAAGATTACCGAGGGTGTCGGTGAAGATAAAGATATCCTCGCGCTGTACCAGGATGAGACGGAAGCAGTGGTACAGGTATTTTTCGTCCGGGATGGCAAACTGATCGGCAGAGAACATTATTATATGACACATGTGCCGGAAAATAACAAGCCGGCAATTTTACAGGATTTTGTAAAGCAGTTCTATGCGGGGACCCCATTTATCCCCAGAGAGCTGATGCTGCAATATGAGATCGAGGATGCGGAATTGATCGAGAAATGGCTGTCGGAGCGAAAAGGCAGCAGGGTTTATCTGAAGGTGCCTAAGATCGGCAGTAAGGAAAAATTGGTGGAGTTGGCAGCGCAGAACGCAAAACTGGTATTGTCCCAGGACAGAGAAAAGTTAAAACGTGAGGAAGGCCGTACCATCGGTGCAGTGAAGGAAATCTCGGATCTGTTGCAACTGCCGTTAACCGGCACGGCCCGGATGGAAGCCTATGATATTTCCAATATCAACGGTTTTGAAAATGTAGGATCCATGGTGGTCTACGAAAAAGGAAAACCGAAACGCAGCGATTACCGTAAATTCAAGATCAAAAGCGTCTCAGGTCCGGATGACTATGCCTGCATGCGGGAAGTGCTGACGAGACGGTTCCGTCATGGTATGGAAGAGAGCAGAGAACTGGAAGAACAGGAGATGGATCAGGAGTACGGCAGTTTTACCAAGTTCCCGGATCTGATCCTCATGGACGGCGGCCGCGGACAGGTGAATATTGCCCTGTCCGTACTGGAAGAACTGGGAATCGACATTCCGGTCTGCGGTATGGTCAAGGATGACAACCACCGTACCAGAGGTCTGTATTATCATAATATCGAGCTTCCGATCGATACTCATTCGGAAGGGTTCAAGCTGATCACCAGAATCCAGGACGAGGCGCATCGTTTTGCCATTGAATACCACAGGTCTCTGCGCAGTAAGACCCAGGTGAGATCCGTACTGGATGATATCCCGGGAGTGGGGCCCGCCAGACGAAAAGCCCTGATGCGGCACTTCAAGTCCTTAGAGGAAATCCGGCAGGCAACAGTGGAAGAACTGATGGAAATTCCCGAAATGAATGAGCGCACAGCACAGGAGATTGTAGCCTTTTTCGCTTCACAGAAGCGGCAGCCTGTGGTACAATCATAAGTAATATGGTAACTTCAAAAGTTACAGCACGATAATGAGGCGGGGAACCTTCGAGAAAAAATGTAGGGGTGGGTTTTTCGCAGAAAGGTATGGAAATTAGTATGGCAAGTGTAAGTTTGACCCGTGTTATCGAAAAAATGAAACTGGAAAATCTCACACCGGAGATCGATGTGAAACATGTGAAGATCACACAGCCGGATATCAACCGTCCGGCACTGCAGTTAGCCGGATATTTTGAACATTTTGATGCCACCAGACTGCAGATTATCGGATTTGTGGAATATACTTATATGGAGGGGCTGACAGATGAGACCCGCAAGGAGGCGTATGAGAAGCTGATGGCTTATGATATTCCCTGTATCGTATTCAGCCGTGATCTGAAGCCGGATCCTATATTCCTGGAAACTGCGATCAGACATGAAGTTCCTGTATTATCTACCAAGAAATCCACTTCCGATTTTATGTCAGAGATCATCCGCTGGTTAAATGTGAAGCTGGCTCCCTGCATCTCCGTACACGGCGTATTGGTGGATGTCTACGGCGAGGGCGTCCTGATCACCGGAGAGAGCGGCATCGGTAAGTCCGAGGCGGCCCTGGAGCTGATCAGAAGAGGACATCGTCTGGTAACCGATGATGTGGTAGAACTGCGTAAAGTCAGTGATGATACGCTGGTAGGTTCTGCCCCTGATATCACGAAGCATTTCATAGAACTGCGCGGAATCGGAATCGTGGATGTCAAGGCGCTGTTCGGTGCATTGTCTGTAAAAGATACACAGACCATTGATCTGGTCATCCGCCTGGAAGACTGGGATAAGGACAAAGAGTACGACAGACTGGGACTGGAAGAAAACTATACCGAATATCTGGGGAATAAGGTAGTATGTCACAACATCCCGATCCGTCCCGGACGGAATCTGGCGGTGATCTGCGAGACTGCAGCTATCAATCATCGTCAGAAAAAAATGGGATACAATGCAGCAAAGGAATTGTACACTCGTGTACAGAACTCTTTAGCAAAAAGACGTGAGGAGGACGAAGATGATGAGTAAGTATGCATTTGGAGTAGATGTGGGAGGAACCACAGTTAAATTAGGACTGTTCAATGACGAAGGACAGGTGTTGGACAAGTGGGAGATCCCTACGGTCAAGGATAACGGTGGAGAGAAAGTTCTGCCGGATATCGCAGCATCCATCAAAAACAAAATGCAGGAAAAGAACATCACCGCAGCAGACCTGGTAGGCGTGGGAATCGGCGCTCCCGGTGCGGTAAATGCCGATGGCTTCATGGTCAACGGTGCTGTAAATATCGGCTGGGGATCTTTTGATCTTGCTGAAACGTTGAAAAAAGAACTGGATCTGGACGTTACCGTGAAGGCGGGCAACGATGCCAATGTGGCAGCCCTGGGTGAAATGTGGCAGGGCGGCGGTAAAGGCTATTCCAACCTGGTAGCCGTTACCTTAGGAACCGGTGTCGGCGGAGGTATCATTATTGATGGCAGGATCCTGACCGGCACCAACGGTGCAGGCGGCGAGATCGGACATATTCACATGGAAGATAATGAGACAGAGGTCTGCGGCTGCAAGAACAAGGGCTGTCTGGAGCAGTATGCATCTGCTACCGGAATTACCCGCCTGGCGAACAGACGCCTGGCAAAAGACGATGCACCCAGCATTCTGCGTGGCGGTGAGATCTCTGCCAAGACGGTATTCGATGCAGTTAAGGCAGGGGACAAAATAGCAATTGAGATCGCAGAACAGTTCGGAGAATATCTTGGCAAGGGACTTGCCGCAGTAGCCAGTGTAGTTGATCCCCAGATTTTTGTCATTGGCGGTGGTGTGTCCAAGGCCGGAGATATTTTATTCAAATACATAGAGCCTTCTTATAAGAGATGTGCTTTCGGTCCCTGCAAGCAGGCGAAATTCGCCCTGGCCAAGCTGGGAAATGATGCCGGAATCTACGGCGCTGCAGCACTGGTATTAAAGTAGGCCTGTTTGGAATAACTATAATAAAAAAAGAAAGAGCGGCCTGATATACATGATAAGTGCAGCAGTGATAGAAGCATTAAAGGAAATCGTACCGGCAGAGAGGATTCTGTTTCAGGAACCCATGAAATTGCATACTACCTTCCGCATTGGCGGACCGGCGGATTGCCTGATCTATCTGGAAAATGAAGATCAGCTCTGCAGGATACAGAAGTATCTGCGCCTGGTGGATGTGCCATACACGGTCATCGGTAACGGAAGTAATCTGCTGGTCAGCGATGACGGATATCGCGGAATTGTACTGGTAATCGGAAAATATATGAGTGAGATCACGGTGAAGGATTGTTATCTGGAGGCAGAGGCAGGAGCGCTGATGAGCCAGGTGGCCAAAACTGCAAAGGAGCATGGTCTCACCGGATTGGAGTTCGCAGCGGGAATTCCCGGAACCGTCGGTGGCGGTGCGGTGATGAACGCCGGCGCCTACGGAGGAGAGATGAGCCAGGTGGTGAGCACGGTAACCGTGGTGAACCGCAATGGGGAGATCATGGAACTGGATAATGGTACTATGGAATTCGGCTATCGGACCAGTGTGATCCAGAACCAGCCTTTTGTGGTGACGAAGGTGACTTTCCGCCTGGAACAGGGAGATCCGGAACAGATCGCAGAGAAAATGGCTGATCTGGCGAAAAGGCGCCGGGAAAAACAACCGTTGGAGTATCCCAGCGCAGGCAGCACATTTAAGCGCCCCGCGGGACATTTTGCGGGACAACTGATTATGGAGTCCGGACTTCGCGGATATTCCGTAGGGGGAGCCAAAGTGTCGGAGAAGCATTGCGGATTTATTATTAACACAGGAAATGCAACCGCAGAAGATGTAAAAGACGTGATCTGGGAAGTTCAGAGAAGAGTAAAAGAGCGTTTTCAGGTAGACCTGGAACCCGAGATCAAATTCCTGTAAGACAGGTGAGAGGTGCATATGAGATTTGTAGTAGTAACAGGCATGAGCGGAGGGGGAAAAAGAACTGCATTAAAGCTTTTGGAGGATGCCGGCTTTTATTGCGTGGATAATCTGCCGGTGTCATTGGTGGAAAAGTTCGTGGAACTGATTGCCATGCCCGGAAGTGAGATCAGTAAGGTCGCACTGGGACTGGATGTCCGTGCGGACCAGAATTTCACGGACGCCACCCGCATTTTGGAACAATTAAAGGAAAAAGGCTACAAATTTGAGATATTGTTTATGGACTCCGATGACTCAGCTCTGATAAAACGGTATAAGGAAACCAGACGTGTACATCCTCTTGCTGCGGATGGCAGAGTAGAGGACGGCATTCACAAAGAACGTAAGATTCTGGAGACGATCCGCAAAAATTCCGATTATGTAATAGATACTTCGAATCTTCTGGTAAGAGAACTGAAAGAGGAGCTGGATCGAATTTTCGTACAGAATGAAGAGTACAACAGTCTCATGGTAACAGTCATGTCCTTCGGATTCAAGCACGGAATTCCTGCGGACGCTGATCTGGTATTTGATGTGAGATTTTTGCCCAACCCTTATTATATAGAAGAATTGAAGCCGCAGACCGGCAATGATAAGGGAGTACAGGACTATGTAATGAGTTTTCCTGAGACCGGAATTTTCCTGGACAAGCTGACCGATATGATTCAATTCCTGATCCCGAATTATATCAAAGAGGGAAAATATCGGCTGGTGATCGCCATCGGATGTACCGGAGGCAAACATCGGAGTGTTACTCTGGCAAACAAGTTATATGAACGTTTGAAGGCAGAAGGTCATTACGGTATCAAACTGTATCACCGTGATGTACCCAGAGAAGGAATCTGACATGTCATTTTCGAGTGAGGTAAAGGAAGAACTGGCGAAGAGAATCAGCCCGGCAAGGCATTGCCAGATTGCAGAGCTGGCTGCGATCATGCATTTTAGCGGTCAATATGGACGTTCTGCAGAGGGCAATTTTATGATCGGTTTCCAGACGGAAAATGAGGCGGTCGTCAGAAAAGGCTTTACATTATTGAAAAAAACATATAATATAGATACTGATGTTAAAATCAGCGAGGAACAGATGCGGAATGTGATCGACAAGATCGGTGATCTGTCGGAACCTGTGAGCCCCCTGCTGATTAAAAATTCCTGCTGTCAAAGAGCATTTTTAAGAGGAGCTTTTCTCTGCATTGGTTCTATGAGCGACCCGCAGAAGAGTTATCACCTGGAATTTGTATGCACTGATGAGGACAAAGCGAGACAACTACAGAGTGTGATACAGGGATTTGATATAGAAGCCAAGATCGTGCTTCGGAAGAAGTATTACGTTGTCTATCTGAAGGAAGGATCCGGCATTGTGGACCTTCTGAATGTATGTGAGGCACCTGTTGCCTTAATGAAGCTGGAGAATATGAGAATTGTAAAGGAAATGCGCAATTCCGTAAATCGAAGAGTAAATTGTGAGACCGCCAACATTACGAAGACCGTAAATGCGGCGACCAGACAGATAGAGGATATTATTTATATCCGGGATCACTACGGACTGGAGAATCTGCCGGAGACATTGCGTCAGATGGCGGAAGTCAGACTGGAGAATCCGGATGCTCCACTGAAGGAGCTGGGGGAATATCTGGATCCCCCGGTAGGAAAATCCGGTGTAAACCACAGGTTACGTAAGCTCAGCGAGTTAGCAGATAGAATGAGGACGTAAAAGAGGAGGAAAATTATGACAAAAAGGAGCATTAAGGTCAGACTGGAAGATGGTCTGGACGCAAGACCGGTGGCACTGTTAGTACAGGAAGCCAGCAAGTACGAAAGCAACATTTACATTGAAGTAGATGATAAGCGGATCAATGCCAAGAGCATTATGGGCATGATGAGCCTGGGACTTTGCGCAGGCGAAGAGCTTACAGTAGCTGCAGAGGGTGCAGATGAGCAGACCGCTGTGGACAATATTGAGAAGTTTTTAAGCGGTCGGGTTGCTTGAAAACATAGTATGACGAGGAGCGGGGCTGATAGAGAATTCTGTTAGTCCCGTTTTGCATATTTTGAGGATAGTATTTATGAAGAAGATGTTATTTATCTATAATCCGAAAGCCGGAAAGGCACAGATCCGCAACAAACTTGCGGATATTCTGGATGTGTTTACCAAGGGTGATTATGAGATTACCGTTTATCCCACGCAGAAAAGTGAGGATGCCATGGAGAAGACCAGAGATCGGAGCAAGGACTATGATATTGTGGTCTGCAGCGGTGGAGACGGTACTTTGGACGAAGTAGTCACGGGTATGGTCCGCAGTGGCTTCCGGACACCTATTGGATATATCCCGGCAGGAAGTACCAATGATTTCGGAGGCAGTCTGGGATTGCCGAAAAATATGGTGCATGCCGCGGAAACGATTGTAAAGGGGAATGATTTTGCCTGTGATGTGGGATCCTTTAATCAGGATGTATTTGTATATATCGCAGCATTCGGCCTTTTCACGGATGTCTCCTATGAGACGGGGCAGGACATGAAAAATGTTCTGGGTCATATGGCGTATCTGCTGGAAGGCATGAAACGTCTTCCGGCAATCCGTTCTTATCCCATGCGCGTTACTTATGATGATACGACGATTGTAGATGATTTTATCTTTGGAATGATCACCAACTCTGTGTCGGTAGGTGGATTTAAAAGGATCACCGGCAAAAATGTCAAGCTGGATGACGGTGTATTTGAAGTGACACTGATCAAACGCCCGAAGAATCCCATGGAGCTGAACAATATTATGGTTTCGCTGTTGAATCGTGACATTGATACTGATGCCATGTACTGTTTCCGGACGTCGAAGCTGGAGATCACTTCCACAGATCCACTGCCCTGGACGTTGGACGGAGAATACGGCGGAACCCATACGAAAGTAGTGATCGAGAATATCTGTAAGGGCATGGATATTCGTGTGGAATAGAATAAATCATAAAATTTGGTAAAAATTTAACAATAAGTTGTTCCCTTTTTGTTAGAGTTGTGTTATAGTTTGGGTAGTCACAAAGTGATTATTCGAAATGTGTTTCCTGTGTTCATTTAGGAATGGATTACATTTCGTATATCCTAACAAGAATGAGTATATAAAATGGAGGTATTAAAATGTTAGTATCCGCAACAGAAATGCTCAAAAAAGCAAAAGCAGGCCACTATGCAGTAGGTCAGTTCAACATCAACAATCTGGAGTGGACAAAGTCCATCCTGCTCACCGCTAAGGAACTTCGTTCCCCTGTTATCCTGGGTGTATCCGAAGGCGCCGGCAAATACATGGGCGGTTATGATGTAGTCGTTGGTATGGTAAACGGACTGTTAAAGGATCTGGACATTGATGTTCCCGTTGCTCTGCATCTGGACCATGGCTCTTTCGAAGGCTGCTATAAGTGTATTGAAGCAGGCTTCTCTTCCATCATGTTTGATGGTTCTCATTATCCTATCGCTGAGAACGTAGAGAAGACCACTGAGCTGGTTAAGGCTGCTCACAGCAAGGGACTTTCCATCGAGGCAGAAGTTGGTTCCATCGGTGGTGAGGAAGACGGCGTTATCGGTATGGGCGAGTGCGCTGATCCTAAGGAGTGTAAGTCTATCGCTGATCTGGGAGTTGATTTCCTGGCAGCAGGTATCGGTAACATCCACGGTAAATACCCCGCTAACTGGAAGGGCTTAAGCTTCGAAACTCTGGCAGCTGTACAGGAGCTGACCGGTGAGCTTCCTCTGGTTCTGCACGGTGGTACCGGTATCCCCGCAGATCAGATCAAGAAAGCAATCGACCTGGGCGTATCCAAGATCAACGTTAACACCGAGTGCCAGCTGGCATTTGCTGATGCTACCCGTAAGTACATCGAGGCTGGTAAGGATCTCGAAGGCAAGGGCTTCGATCCTCGTAAGCTCTTAGCTCCCGGTGCAGAAGCTATCAAGGCTACTGTTAAGGAGAAGATGGAACTGTTCGGATCTGTTGGTAAGGCTGAATAATTCTGAGATAAATAAGAAAATCTCTCGCAGCGATGCGGGAGATTTTTTTGCAAAAAAATAACTATCCGGCGTAGTGTTCTACCGCGATAGCTGTAATTTTACCCCTAGAAAGGGAGGATGCCAAGGATTCTGATCCTTGGCATTTATTATGAAAAAGTTTTTTAAACAAGAAACTGTTGTGGGCTTAAATGGTTGTTTTGTTTGTTTCTATGGTTATAGTATATGAAACAGAAATGTCCAAAACATGTTGAGGAATTGAAGATTCCTTGAAGGATTTGTAAACAAACTATGAACAACTATTTTATCTATCCAGTTTGTTGGGTTCAGGATAGGTCTCACCGAAGGTATCTACGGTAACACTTTCCATTACCTGATCCTCCAGGGGACGATCGCTGTAATCGGTGCGGGTCTCAGCAATCTTATTTACCACATCCATACCCTCGATCACCTTACCGAAAGCGGCATAAGAGCCATCCAGATGAGGACTGGTCTTGTGCATGATGAAGAACTGGCTGCCTGCGGAATCGGGATGCATAGCTCTTGCCATAGACAGAACACCCTCGGTGTGCTTCAGATCGTTGCTTACGCCGTTAGCAGCGAATTCACCCTTGATGCTGTAGCCGGGACCACCACATCCGGTGCCGTCAGGACATCCGCCCTGGATCATGAAACCGCGGATGACACGGTGGAAGATCAGACCGTCATAGAAATGCTTGTTGATCAGGCTGATAAAATTGTTAACGGATTCGGGTGCAATTTCGGGATAAAGCTCGCATTTGATCACACCGCCGTTCTTCATTGTAATAGTAACAATAGGATTTTTTGCCATAATAGTGTCCTTTCTTTTTCTAAAAAAATGGATTAAAATAATATCTATATTTTAGTTGATTCCATTAAAAAGGTAAAGAGGAGAATTGTTGCGGATGTATTTTTTGCGGCAGATCATATTAGATACAAAAGTTAATCCGAAGAAAATTCCTAAAATCCCAGAAAATATGATATGTTTGGAAACCCCTGAACGGAGTTCGGAAACAGAGGGAGACGGCGTGCTCTGGATCACTGATCAGGGACAGCGTGCACGGGAACTGCTCCGGCAGGGTTGTCCGGTACTGGCATGGCTTCACGAGCATAACCGGGATCAGAACTTTTCCGGTGTCCGCTATGCCTGTGAAAACCTTGAGGAACTGGACTGGGATTACATGGAGAAGGTATACCGCAGATATATGGGGATTCCCTGGGATATTCTGACGACAGACCGCTGCCTCGTGCGGGAGACCCGGGCAGAGGACTTGGATGCTCTCTATGAGATATATGCGGAACCTTCCGTGACGCAGTATACGGAAGGACTGTATCCGCAGCGGGCACAGGAAGAAGCTTATTTGAAAGACTATACAGAAAATATGTATTATTTTTATAATTACGGTGTCTGGACAATCTGTGATAAAATTACGGGACAGGTCATCGGCAGAGCGGGATTTTCCAACCGCGAAGGTTACGAGGATCCGGAGCTGGGCTTCGTCATTGGTGTCCCGTGGCAGAGACAGGGATATGCTACGGAAGTGTGTAAGGCATTGTTGGAATACGGGAAAGAAGAATTGGGATTTGAGCAGGTACAGATGCTGGTGGTGCCGGAGAATGAGGTGTCACTTCATTTGGCAGAGGAACTTGGTTTTGTATTTGAAGAAATGATCGTTTGGGATGATGTGAAATATTGCAGATTATTCTTAGCGAATAGAAATGGATGAAAAATGAACTCTACAATAAAAGAAAAATTGAGTGAATGTTCTATTTATACAAAAATTTTGATCTATGTAGGCACAGCAATGGCACTGATACTGGCTTGCATGGAATTGTTCAGTATATTATACATCAGACAACAGCAGAAAAGAGTGATGATATCTTATCAGGATACGGTAGATTTTTATGCCGATTACTGGGGGACAAAATTGAGTCTGGCGGATCAGTCACTGCTGGTTCTGCTGAATTCTGCCTGTGAAGATTACTATTATGATACCTATGGAGAACGGACAAAACTGGAATACGAATTGGCCGGCAGAAAATTGATGCAGGAATTGGAAGAAACGGGTATTGTATATTCCAATGAGTTATATTTTTTCTATTACCAACCCGGAAGAGAGATATATATAGATTCCGGATATCCGGCAGTGAGTACTGTACAGAGAAAGCAGCTGGAAAACAGTATGGTGCAGAATATCGATGATAAAACCATTGATTATGGAAGAGACTGGACACTGTTAGATGTGGATGGAGAAAAATATTTGTATCAGATCTATCTGGCAGAGGACGGATATTGTGGAGCAGTGGTTAACTTTTCTGAGATATTGCGAGGAATGGAAGAACTGGTGGAAAACACCAACTATGCGACACTGACGGATGAAACAGGGCAGGATCTGATCTTCGGAGAACAGAGACATAAGGGATCCTACTATAAGATAAAAGCTTCGTTGGATAAGACAGGCTGTGATCTGACGCTGATGATCGGCAAGGTCAATATTTATCGTCAGATCTGGCTGTTTGCACTGGGAGTAGTGATTCTTACGGCAGTAATGGTGACCGTTCTATGGCATATTATAGGCTATCAGAAAAAAGAACTTATGATACCACTGGCACATCTGAATTACTGTATGAAGGAATTCGGACAGGGAAATACACAGATTCGGGCGGATGAGAGCCGGGCGGTGCAGGAAGTACGGGAACTGCTGAATTCATTTAACGAAATGGCAGAACAGATCACACAGCTGAAGATCAGTGTATATGAAGCGGAACTGGAAAAAGAGAGAACCCGCTATAATTATCTGAAAGTTCAGATACAGCCGCATTTTTATACCAACGTGCTCAATCTGATCTATGGACTGGCAGAGATCCAAAAATATAAGGATATTCAGAAGCTGTCTTTGAGTATGGCAAAATATTTCCGCTATCTTATGGATGACAAGGGTGATCTGGTGCCCTTACGAAGAGAACTGGACTGTATCAACAGTTATGTAGAGATTCAGCAGCTCCGCTATGGAGGAATGATCCGTCTGGAGGTTTACCCCTTGGTGGATACGGATCATGAAATGATACCGCCCATCGTTATTCAGACTTTTGTGGAGAACAGTATTAAATATAACATTACCATGATAAAGGAACTAACCGTCCAGGTAGTCATCGAAAAGGAATATGATAAGCTGCTTATTCGTGTGGAGGATAACGGTTGTGGGTTCCCGGAAGAAATCCGGGCACAGCTTATGGACGGACAGGATATTTCTGTGGATGGTAAACACATCGGTATTCGGAATGTTCAGATGAGACTGGAGGCTCTCTATGGAAAAGCGGCAAAGATGACGCTTGACAATCAGGAAGGAGCCAGAGTGTATCTGGAAATTCCGTCCCATATGGAGCAAAGGTAAAAAAGATGAACTTATTGTTAGTAGATGATGAAATTACGATAATTCAAATATTGTTAAAGGCAATCGACTGGGAAGCTCTTGGTATTCGTGAAGTCTATACGGCGTATAATGCCATGGAAGCGAAAAAGATCATTGAAGCAAATGAAATCAGAATTATGATATGTGATATTGAAATGCCGCAGGAGAGCGGTCTGGATCTCATTCGATGGATCAGGGATAGGCAGAAGGAAATCGCCTGCATTATCCTGACGGCATATCCGAATTTCAATTATGCAAAAGATGCCATTGATCTGAATGTAGACACCTATTTGTTGAAACCGGTCGTATTCGATGAACTGAAAAACGTTGTGGGCAAGACCATACAGAAGATTCGGGAACAGAAGCGGGAAAACAGTTATCGAAAATACGGGGAAGATATTATTGCGGATAAAAACAAAGCGGCAAGAGTGCTGATGCAGTCGTTGTTTTATGAAACAATTCCCATTACAGAAGAGAGCGTGCGCAGAGAGATTGACAAGCTGGGATTGGAATTGGATATCCGGGATAAGGTATCGTTGATCATGTTCCGTGCAAAAGAAGAAAAGGAAGTGCAGGGCAAGGGGAAGATCATTCGCTTTGCATTTGAGAATATCGGAGATGAACTTTTTAAGGATGCCTATATCTTTTGCGCGGAATATACCCCTGTTTTTATGATAAAGGAGCCGGTTTCCGCAGAACGTATCAAGGAAATCTGCATGGAGTACCGACAGGTATGTAATAAATATGTAAAAGTCGATATGGGAGCCTATATATGCAGAAATATCACACTCTTACAGATGTCCATGGCATTTGACCTGTTGCGGGAGACAGCGGTCTATTTATCTGCGGATACGGAAGCGATTCACTATGTTGAACCGGAGCATAAGGAGACAAATGAACGGATTGAGGCAGAGACTGACCGGAAGAACAGTGTCCGTCCGGAGATTGAACAGGTGAAACATTATCTGGAAGAACATTATCAGGAGGCAATCACAAGAGAAGATATTGAACAATATATGCATCTGAACGGAGACTATCTGAACCGGATCTACAAATCGGCTATGGGATTCTCATTGATGGAATATATTCAGCATCTGCGGATAGAGAAAGCGAAGAAACTGCTCCGGGAGACATCGGATTCTATCAGCGAGATCTGCGGACAGACGGGGTATGATTCTCCCCCCTATTTTGCAAAAATATTTAAAAAGCAGACAGGACAGACACCCTCTGAGTACAGAGAGGGCAAACAGTGAAGAAGTCTTTTTTGTTATGGTACAGGTCGGTTTTATTCTTGTGAAGCCGACCTGTTTTTTTTATAATGATATCATCATCAAGCGCTGATGAATGGAACGGTAACGAGATGGAAGCGGAGGTTATTATGAAGCACAAATTTATGAGAAAAATGATGGCTGCAGTTCTTGCAACTACAGTTATGCTTACCGGCTGTGGATCAACCGAGAGCGGCAATACAAATACAACTGCAAATAACACAGAAACAGTAGCTCAGAATGACGGCAATGCCGATGCAAAGGATCCGGTTTTATTTGATGGAAAAGATACAGAGATCGTTATGTATTTCCCGGGTGGAAATTCTAATCCCACGGATCTTCATGAAGTGGAGGACAGTCTGAATACATTACTGGCAGACAGGATGGACGGACATATCAAGATTCAGATTCTGGAGTGGGGCGCTTATGCTGATCAGTACAACCTGATGCTGTCCAGTGGAGAGGAAGCAGGCCTGATCTTTGCTCCCAGCGGAAGATACCGTACCTATGCCAGCAAGGGTCAGTTGACACCGATCACAGATCTCTATGAAAAATATGCACCTACAGCGGCGACGGAGATGAGCAAGTATATTGAAGCCTGCTACTATGGAGATGATCTCTATGGTCTGCCGACCTTCCGCAATATGGCGCAGGGTACTGGATTTGTATGCAGAAAGGATCTTCTGGATGAGACCGGTATCAGCATTGATGATGTAAAGACATGGGATGATGTGGAAAAAGTTCTGATTGCTGTACAGGAGAAACATCCCGATATGGATCTATTATGTAACAGCCTTGTAAAAATGGGTATATTAGACGGCATTGTGAATAACTCCTTCGATGAGATTCAATCCGGTGTAGGTCAGGTATATGGCGGTGACAGCTCCAAGGTAGTTAATATTTATGCAACAGATAAGTTCAAGGAAATCTGTGATATGGCATATGACTGGAACCAGAAGGGCTATTTCATGAAAGATGCTACCACCAATGCAGATGCCAGAACCAGTCTGATCGCAGCAGGCAATACCTTTGGATATATTGTAGGAACGATGTATCCCGGATTCCTGACTCAGGAGACTTCTTCCTGCGGATATGAAATGGTCGGAGCATATATCGGAGATGCTGTATTGTCCACCTATAATGCAGGTGCGCATCAGTGGCTGGTGCCTGCAGCATGTCCCAGTCCTGAAAAGGCACTTACCGTATTGGAAATGCTGTATTCCGATCCTGCAGCTCAGAACTTGTTCTATTACGGAATTGAAGGTAAGGATTATGTAGTTAAGGATGAGGCTAATGGGCTGATCGGATATCCTGACGGTGTAGATTCTTCTACTGTAGGCTGGTCTAACCAGACCTGGATCACCGGTAATGGTTCTATCGCATATGTATGGGAGACTGAGGATCCTGATGTATGGCAGGAATTAAAGGAGTTCAATGATAATGCAGTATTGTCTCCTTTATATGGATTCAGCTATGATTCTTCCAACGTGACCAACGAGATTACAGCAATCACTAACGTTGAGGAAAAATACTTGACTATTTTGAAGTGTGGAGCAGCGGATGTGGATAGTACTTTGGATCAGTTCCTTGCTGAGCTGGAAACAGCGGGAATTCAAAATGTGATCGATGATGTACAGACACAGATGGATAGCTGGAATGCCTCTCAGAAGTAAGAGATTCATGTGGCTGCGTAAATAAATGCAAGTTGATGAAAAATTCCCTGAAGTATTACATGCTTCAGGGAATCAGTTTCTAAAGGTGAAAGTAATAATAAAAGAGGATCATTATGAATAGAGCAACTTTAGGCGTAAGATGCCATCGTATCAAAAAGTATATTCCGATTTATCTGATGCTTCTGCCAGGAGCAATTTATCTGTTGATCAATAACTATATTCCCATGGCAGGAATTGTTATGGCGTTCAAAAATCTCAACTTTTCCAAGGGTATTTGGGGAAGTGACTGGGTGGGACTCAAGAACTTTGAGTATTTATTCAAAACTCCCGAAGCTTTTAATATGACCAGAAATACCATCTTATATAATCTGGTATTTATTGTGCTGACAATGTTATTATCCGTATTCGTGGCAATTCTGCTCAGTGAAGTGCGGAGAAAGATCAGCATGAAGATATATCAGACAGTCCTACTGTTGCCCTATATGATCTCCATGGTCATCGTCAGCTATTTGGGTTATGCATTTATGGCGGAAGACGGGGGGCTGCTGAACAGAATGTTGACATCTATGGGAAAGGAATCCATATCCTGGTACAATGCACCACAATACTGGCCGGTGATCCTGACAGTGATCCAGCTGTGGAAGAATGTTGGATACCAGTCTATCATTTTCCTCGCAGCAGTCATGGGTATCGATCAGGAAATGTATGAGGCAGCATCTATTGACGGTTGTTCCAAAACAAAGCAGATTTTTAAGATTACGATTCCCATGATTGTGCCTACCATTATTACTATGACATTATTACAGATCGGACGTATTTTCTACTCTGACTTCGGACTGTTCTATCAGGTGCCGCTGAATTCCGGCGCACTGTATAATGTGACAACGACCATCGATACATATGTATTCCGCGGTCTGATGACACTGGGAGACTTCTCGATGTCTTCGGCTGCCTGTGTATATCAGTCGTTGGTAGGCTTTATACTTGTACTCATAGCAAATGCGATTACGAAAAAATACAGTGCGGAAAATGCGCTTTTCTAAGGAGGCAGATTATGTATACCAAGAGCAAAAAAAGATTTCAGATTGTAATCAATATTATAATGACCGTGCTCACGGTGATCACAGCGATTCCATTTCTGTTATTGTTATCTGCATCCCTGACTGCCAATCAGAGTATTATCGTAGATGGATATTCCCTGATTCCAGGCGAATTCAGTCTGGAAGGATATGCATATATATGGATGCAGAGAGCGCAGATATTCAGAGCTTATGGGGTGACGATTCTGGTGACTCTGATCGGCGTGCTGATCGGATTGTCTATGACCATGCTATATGGCTATGCATTGTCCAGACCGCAGTTCCCCGGAAAAAAGTTCTTCTCGTTCTATCTGTTTTTTACCATGTTGTTTAACGGTGGACTGGTGCCTACCTATATTCTGTATACCAGAACCCTGCATGTGAAAAACACGATCTGGGGCCTGATCCTGCCGGGACTTCTGATGGGAGCATTTAATGTCATTCTGGTGAGAAGCTTTATCCAAAGTACAGTTCCGGAAGCACTGGTAGAGGCAGCGGAAATCGACGGTGCCGGACAGTTCCAGACGTTTTTTAAGATTGTACTTCCGATCTCTAAGCCGATTGTAGCAACGGTGGGATTGTTTATCGGCGTCGGTTATTGGAACTCCTGGCAGAACGGCTTGTATTATATTACCGACAATACACTATACAGTATTCAACAGTTATTATATGCAATGATGAAAAATATTGAATATCTGGCGAGCAATGCGGTGGGATCTATGTCAAATGTGGGATTGCCGACTTCTACATTGCGAATGGCTATTGCAATGGTGGGGTTGCTTCCCATTCTGATCATTTATCCTTTTATTCAGAAATATTTTGTAAAGGGCATCGCCATCGGAGCAGTAAAGGGCTGATAATTTTCAAAGGAGAACAGACAATGGCAGATTATGATATTATACGGAAATTCCCATTTTCCTTATCGGAAGAACAGGCACAGTGGGTAAAGAATACGATAGAAGGAATGTCTTTAGACGAAAAAATCGGGCAGCTTTTTGTAGCAAGAAACAGTGGTGATGATGAAGCATACACGATAGCACTGAATGAAAAATATCACGTAGGTGGCTGGATGGGGCGGCAGATGCCGATGAAAAATGCAGTTGCCATGACAAATCTGGCACAGAAGACAGCAAAAATTCCGCTTTTAATTGCCGCAAATTTTGAAGCGGGCGGAGATGGACTGATCGCAGAAGGAACCAACGTAGGTCCGAATCTGCAGATTGGAGCTACACAGGATCCGGCTTATGCAGGTAAGCAGGCGTATGTCTGCGCCAGAGAGGGAATGGCAGTAGGAGCCAACTATGCGTTCGCTCCCGTAGTAGATATCAATTACAATTTCCGGAATCCTATTATGGGAACCCGCCTGTACAGTGAGGATTGTAATTTTGTCGCAGAAGCAGGACTGGCTTATGTGCAGGAGGCACAGAAACAGGGAATGGCGGTATCTATCAAGCATTTCCCGGGAGATGGCGTGGATGAGAGAGATCAGCACCTTGTTACAACGATCAATTCCTTATCCTGCGAAGACTGGGACAAATCCTACGGAATGGTATACAAGAAGCTGATTGATGCCGGGGCGCTTACAGTAATGTGCGGACACATTATGCAGCCGGCTTATTCCCAAAAGCTGAACCCGGATCTGAAGCCGGAAGAGATTATGCCGGCAACACTTGCTCCGGAATTGCTTCAGGGTCTGCTCCGCGGAAACTTAAAATTTAATGGATTGATCATTACGGATGCAACGACTATGAACGGCATGACGATTCCCATGAGCCGGAAAAAGGCAGTGCCCTATACTATTGCAGCCGGTTGTGATATGTTCCTGTTTACTAAAAATATGGATGAAGATTTTGAATACATGAAGCAGGGATACCGGGATGGAATTCTGACAGAGGAACGGTTAGAGGAAGCACTGATCCGCATTCTCGGACTGAAAGCAGCTCTTAAGCTCCCGGAGGCGAAGGCGGACGGAAGCATTTACCGGGATCTGGAAGAGGCACGTAAGATAGTAGGTTGCGAAGAGCATAAAGAGATCGAAAGAGAATGCTCCGATAAAGCAGTGACACTTGTAAAAAATCTGGAGAATCTGATTCCGATTGATCCTGTAAAGAAACGTAGGGTATTGCTGCATGGACTGACAACAGAAAAGGGATATTTCGGTGATGGTGGAATGGATCTGGAAGGACAGTTCAAACAGGAACTGGAAAAAGAAGGCTTTGCGGTGACTATTTACGAACCGGGAAAAGGTATGGAAGGTATGGTAACACCCTGCAGCAAGACCATAGACAATTATGACCTTATCATTTATGTGGCTGATCTGCAGACCAAAAGCAATCAGACTACGGTGAGAATTGAGTGGAAGGCACCTATGGGTGGTGACGCACCGTCTTTTATCCAGGATGTACCGACGCTGTTTATCTCTTTTGCAAATCCTTATCATTTGCAGGATGTTCCCAGAGTGAAGACGTTTATCAATGCCTATAAATGGAAGGAAGCCAATATCAGAGCTGTTATAGATAAGCTGCTGGGACGCAGTGATTTCCGGGGCGTAAGTCCGGTAGATGCATTCTGTGGCATGTGGGATACCAGATTATAGAACAAAGGAGGCAGAAAAATAGGAATGAAGGCAGTTATATTTGACCTGGATGGTGTGATTTGTTCTACGGATGAATATCATTATCTGGCATGGAAGAAACTGGCAGATGATATAGAGGTTCCGTTTGATCGCAGTACAAATGGCAGATTGCGAGGTGTGTCCCGGATGGAGTCTCTGAATATCATTCTGGAAAAATACGAAGGGAAACCGTTTACGGATCAGGAGAAGGCAGCACTGGCAGAGAAAAAGAATTTGATTTACAGGGAGTACCTGAAAAAAATGTCCTCGGCAGATCTGACAAAGGAAGTAAAAGATACACTGGATGAACTTAGAAAGAGAAAATATAAACTGGCAATCGGTTCTTCCAGCAAAAACACACCGTTTATTCTGCAACAGATCGGACTGGAAGATTATTTTGATGCGGTAGCGGACGGCAATTGTATCACACATTCCAAACCGGATCCGGAAGTGTTTTTGAAGGCGGCCGAAATGGTGGGGATCGCGTCCAAAGAATGTGTTGTGGTAGAGGATGCAGTATCCGGTGCACAGGCAGGCAAGGCAGCAGGAATGCAGGTATTCTGTGTGGGAGATGCTGCGGACAGGAAAGCGGGCGACCGCAATCTGGAGCATTTTTCCGAAATGTTGAATTACCTCCCAGGGGAAGACCGATGAAGAACATATTTCGATGGGGAATCTACCTGCTGGGAATGGTGACACTGGCACTGGGAATCACATTAAATACTAAGACGGGACTGGGTGTGTCACCAATCATTACAGTGGCGTACAGCGTAGCAACAATCTGCGATGGCAATCTCGGAAATATTGTTTTCATATGGTATTGTATTCTTGTGCTTATACAGATCATATTGCATGGTATAAAAAAACAAGGAAAAGAACGTTTCCGTGTAATTATACTGGATTTGTGCCAGATTCCATTAAGTATTGTTTTTACCAGATTTATGAATGTGTTTGCAGATCGGATTCCGCAGCTTGAGACGGACTGCGCCGGAACCTTCGCTGGGAGCATGACCGGAAGAATTATATTCCTGCTGTTGGCAATTTCACTGACGGGAATAGGAGCCGCCATGACTCTGGACATGAGGATCATACCGAATCCGGGCGACGGTATTGTACAGGCGGTTTCTGATTTCAGCGGGAAAAAAGTAGGATTTGTTAAGAACTGCATTGATGTTGTGTGTGTGCTGATTACATGCCTGATCGGATATTTGGGAGCAGGCCGCGTGACAGGAATCGGTATAGGTACACTTCTGGCTGTGTTGTGTACGGGACGTGTCATTGCATTGTTTCAGTTTTTGTTTCAGAAAAAATTGGAAAGCTGCTGTGCTGTTACAAAAACTTAAAAAAATATAAAAAACGTGTTGACACACTAAAATCTCGGTGCTATACTCTCAACATAGCAAAGGCGCTACAGAATAAAACTGTAGCGCCCTTTTTGTTTGGCAGTATCACAACGCGCGTGGCCGAACAAAAATAGCGTATGGGTATGTGGAAAACAGTTTAACTGCTATACCCTAAGGATGCGATGCAATGGGGCTTCGAAGGATGAGACCATAGTATCGCATATTTTTTTACACCGGTGAAGTATGGTGGAAGATATTTCACGTTCACGAAGAGTGAGGAGGAAAATGTTATGACAGAAGAAATCTTAAGCGCAGTAGACGGTCAATTATTTGCAGTCTGGTTCCTGATCGGCGCGGCCCTGGTGTTTTGGATGCAGGCGGGATTCGCAATGGTAGAGACCGGATTTACCAGAGCCAAGAATGCCGGTAATATCCTGATGAAGAATCTGATGGATTTCTGTATCGGTACCGTAGTGTTTATTCTGATCGGCTTTGGATTGTTACTTGGTGAAGATGTAGTAGGTCTGATCGGTAAGCCGGGACTGGATATCTTTACCGCCTATGAGAATTTTGATTATTCAAATTTCGTATTTAACCTGGTGTTCTGTGCTACCACAGCTACCATCGTATCCGGTGCTATGGCAGAGAGAACCAAGTTCTTATCCTATTGTATTTACTCCGGTGTGATCTCCGCATTGATCTATCCCATCGAAGCTCACTGGATCTGGGGCGGCGGCTGGCTGGCACAGCTTGGCTTCCATGATTTCGCAGGATCCTGTGCGATCCACATGGTCGGTGGTATTTCCGCTCTGATCGGTGCAAAACTGTTAGGACCCCGTATTGGTAAATTCGATAAGGATAAGAGTGGTAAGATCGTAAAAATAAATGCATTCCCCGGACATAACCTTCCGATCGGATGTCTCGGTGTATTTATTCTTTGGCTTGGCTGGTATGGATTCAATGGTGCAGCTTGTACTTCCGTAGAGCAGTTAGGTTCCGTATTCCTTACCACGACCGTAGCTCCCGCAGTTGCAACCGTAGTCTGCATGATTTTTACCTGGATCAAGTATGGCAAACCCGATGTATCTATGTGTCTGAATGCATCTCTGGCAGGTTTGGTAGCAATTACCGCTCCCTGTGATGTGACCGACTGCTTCGGTGCTATCGTAATCGGTGCTGTAGCAGGACTTCTGGTAGTATTTGGTGTATGGCTTCTGGATTACAAATTACATGTTGATGATCCCGTAGGTGCAGTTGCAGTACATTGCCTGAACGGTATCTGGGGTACCATTGCAACCGGTCTGTTCGCAACCACTTCCGCACCCGGTAACGACAGTATTGTAGGTCTGTTCTATGGCGGCGGATTTAAGCAGCTTGGTTTACAGCTGTTAGGTTTTGTAAGTGTAGCAGCATGGACTGCAGTAACCATTACCATTGCATTCCTGATCATCAAAGCAACTGTTGGCTTACGCGTATCTGAGGAAGAGGAAATTGTAGGCCTGGATTCCTGCGAGCATGGTCTTCCTTCCGCATATGCAGGCTTCAGCATTATGGATATTTCCAACACTATGACCATGGAGGTAAATGAAAATACCAGCCTTGGTGTAAGTGATTATGACGCAGCTTCCGCAACCATGAAGGAAGCAGCAGTAAAGGTAGAGACAGCTCCGGCAGCAATTCCCGCAACCGGAATCTACAAAGTAGTGGTTATTGCAAAGCTCGCCCGGTTCGAAGTACTGAAGAAAGCACTGAACGATCTGGGTGTTACCGGTATGACCATGACACAGGTCATGGGCTGTGGCGTACAGAAGGGTGCCGGCGAGATGTATCGTGGAGTGGAAATGGATGCGACCCTGCTTCCCAAGGTGAAGGTAGAAGTCGTAGTCAGCAAGATCCCAGTAGCAACTGTGATCGAGGCTGCCAAGAAAGCTCTGTACACCGGCCATATCGGCGATGGCAAGATCTTCGTCTACAACGTTGATAAGGTAGTTAAGGTCCGTACCGGAGAAGAAGACTTCGCAGCTCTGCAAGACGTGGAGTAACTTAACTTAGCTTTTATCTAATCCCTCAATTTGGTATATACAGAGTGCTGTGCCCGGATGCTGCGACTCATCCGGGTGCAGACAAGGACCCCGGGTGCTTCCACCACCCGGGGTTTTCCCTGCCCTTGGATGTGGATAAGATTGCCCTCTTGAAAAGGTTCTGTGGAAATGATACTATCATCGTAGAAGTATAGATTTTCAAAGGGCATATTAATATGGAAGCAAATACAGAGATAACACAAAAGCAGACAGAAAATGTTATAGGAAAAGAGAACAAGATCGTAACAGGAGTCATCTGGCAGCAGCTGCTCCTGTTCTTTTTCCCTATTTTGTTCGGGACCTTTTTTCAACAATTATATAATGCTGCAGATGCGGTGATCGTAGGGCGCTTTGTCGGAAAAGAAGCTCTGTCGGCGGTAGGTGGCGGCACCGGTACACTGATCCAGCTGCTGGTGGGATTTTTCGTGGGACTGTCCAGCGGTGCCACGGTCATTATTTCCCAGTATTATGGAGCAAAACGCGCCGAGATGGTAGGCTATGCTGTACATACCTCCATTGCGTTCAGTCTGGTGGCGGGAGTCGGCATGCTGATCGTGGGTGTTACAGCGGCGCCATGGGCACTGCGCGCGATGTCTACACCTGAGGATATTTTGGGACCGTCGACGACTTATATTCGTATCTATTTCCTGGGAGTCATCGGAAACCTGATCTACAATATGGGTGCCGGCATCCTGCGGGCTGTGGGAGATTCCAAGAGACCGCTGTATTTTTTGATTGCCAGCTGCCTGACAAATATTGTGCTGGATATTGCATTTGTCATCGGATTACATATGGGGGTGGCGGGAGCTGCACTTGCTACGATCCTGTCGCAGGCGCTCAGTGCTGTGCTGGTATTGTGGGTGCTGATGCGGACAAAAGATATGCATCGTCTGGAACTGAAAAAGATCCGTTTTGATGGAAGAATGTTCCACAGGATCATCCGGATCGGACTTCCGGCGGGATTGCAGTCGGTAATGTATACATCGTCCAATATTCTGATCCAGTCCAGCGTGAATGCATTGGGAACGGATACGGTAGCGGCATGGACAGCATACAGCAAGATCGACAGCCTGTTCTGGATGATCGTCAACGCCTTTGGCATATCGATCACTACCTTTGTGGGACAGAATTATGGTGCGGGGAAAATGGACCGTGTACACAAGGGAGTGCGTACCTGTATGGGAATTACGGCGGGGGCAACCGTACTGTTGTCCGTGATCCTCTATAATTATGCATCGATCTGTTATCAACTGTTTACCACGGATGCACAGGTGGTAGTGATCGGAGAACAGATTCTGCACTTTTTGGTACCTACATATTTTACCTATATTGCCATTGAGATTTTGTCCGGTACTCTGCGCGGTATCGGCGACAGCTGGCTTCCCATGATCATCTGTTGTCTGGGAATCTGCGTGCTGCGTGTGGTATGGATCCTGACAGCCGTACCTTTGAAAAATGACATTCTCACCATTGTATTCAGCTATCCGCTGACCTGGACGGTGACCAGCATCGCTTTTATTGTGTATTACCTGTTTTTCAGCCGCCTGAAGACTGTGGGAAGTAAGAGATAATTCGTAAGATATTGCACTTTATTCTATATAATTCGCATAGAAATGGGATGAAAATAAATTTATAATAAAGAAATGAAGGAAAGAAAAGAAGGAGGTTATTTAAATGTATCAGGCAGATGAGAAAAGATATGAAGAAATGAAATACAACCGCTGCGGTGCCAGTGGATTGCTGCTTCCGGCAGTATCTCTGGGATTATGGCACAATTTTGGATCCAATGGGAATTTTGACAATATGCTGGACATGTGTCACACCGCTTTTGACCACGGTATCACACATTTTGATCTGGCGAACAACTATGGACCGGTATACGGTGCGGCAGAAGAAAATTTCGGACGTATCCTGAAAAAGGATCTGGGTGTGTACCGGGATGAACTGGTGATTTCCACGAAGGCCGGTTATGATATGTGGCCCGGACCTTACGGCAACTGGGGCAGTAAAAAGTACCTGGTGGCCAGCCTGGATCAGAGCCTGAAGCGTATGGGACTGGATTATGTGGATATCTTCTACCATCACAGACCGGATCCAAATACACCGTTGGAGGAGACCGTTCGTGCACTGGACGGCATTGTCAGATCCGGTAAGGCATTGTATGTGGGAATTTCCAATTACAATAAAGAACAGACCATTGCAGCGGCAGAACTGTTCAAGGAACTGGGCACACCGTTTATTATCAACCAGAGAAAATATTCCATGTTTGTAAGAGATATTGAGAAGGATGGTCTGAAAGATTACGCTGCAGCTCACGGCATCGGTATTATTACCTTCAGCCCTCTGGCACAGGGACTTCTGACCGACCGTTATCTCCACGGTATTCCGGAGGACAGCCGTGTCCGTACCGACGGCAGATTCCTGAAAGAAGCGGCGATCGTGGAAGAGACATTGAAGAAGGTACGTGCACTGAACGATCTGGCATCCCAGAGAGGGCAGACCCTGGCACAGATGGCACTGTCCTGGATCTTAAAAGACGGGGATATTACCAGTGTTCTGATCGGAGCTTCCAAGCCTTCACAGATCCTGGATAATATCGGAATTGTACACGCAACCGCTTTCAGCAATGAAGAAAGACGTAAGATTGAAGAGATTCTGGCATAAGAAAAGCCGGTGTCTGCAAGATATTGCAGATACCGGCTTTTGCGTTATCTTCCGTAGAAAATCTGTGCGATCGGGGAATCCGGAGACAGGATCACGGTCTTGTTATCGCCGGTCATGGAAGCCTTCAGTGCATCCAGGCTTCTGACGAAGGAATAGAAGTCCTGTTTGGATGCATCTGCATAAGCATCAGACAGGATTTTCATATATTCTGCTTCTCCCTCGGCAATGAGAATTTCTGCATTTTTGTTGGCTTCCGACAGGAGGACATTGACTTCCTTATCTGTGGTATTGCGGATCTTCTGTGCCTCGGAGCTTCCCTCTGCGGTATAGGTCGCGGAGATGTTTTCGCGTTCGGAGATCATGCGCTCGTACACAGCGGCTTTGTTGTCGCTGGGCAGATCCAGCTGTTTGGTTTCGAAGGAGAGCAATTCGATGCCGTATTGCTCGGTGGTGTTCCCAATGTTTTTCATAATGGCTGCCGCCAGCTCTCCGTCACGACCGGAGATCACATCATTCTGAGTAGTACTGCTTATGATATTTTTCGTAGAGTTATATACAATGGTGTCCAGACGGCTCTCCGCGTTGGAGATGGAAGAGTTCAGGGTCTGGGCAAATTTCAGAGGATCGTTGATCTGCCATAAAATGTAACTGTCGCAGATCATGGTCTTTTTGTCACTGGTGATGACATCGGAGGAAGACAGATCATAGAGCAGGATCTCCTTCGGAAGCTTATCGACGCTCTGTACAAAAGGAATCTTAAAGGTCACACCTGCAGAACTCACTACATGGTCTACTTTACCGAACTGTCGGATCAGACTGTATTCGTTTTCGTTGGTAACGACAATGCTGGAGGATCCGATGATCAGCAGCACCAGTACCAATAGAATCAGAGATATATTTTTTAATTTTTTCATATTATTAAAACTGCCTTTCTGTAGACAATGATTATTGTGCGGTTTCAGAGGTGCTGTTTTCCGTGGAAGAACCGGTTGTCGTACCTGTGAAAGATTCCAAAGGATAGAAGGTCTGTGTATTGCCGTTTGGACTTTCGATGACTACTTTGAGATCCGGCAGGACTTCTTCCATGGCCTCGTAGAACATGCGCTGTTTAGTTATTGTCGGGTTCTTGATATATTCCTCGTACATAGCGTTAAAACGCGCAACCTGTGCAGTAGCCTCATTGATGCGCTCGGTCTTTTGCGCCTCAGCATCTTTGATGATACCGTCGGCCTGTGCCTGCGCCAGAGGAAGCTGTTCATTGCGGTATTTATTGGCATTGTTCAGAGCGGTTTCTTTCCCCTGCTTGGCGGTTTCCACAGCCTTGAAAGCTTCCATGACTTCGGAGGTAGGCGGCTCGGAATCCTGGATCGTGATATTTACCAGTTGGATACCGATATCCTGTTCGCTCAGACGCTCCAGAATCATTTCTTTGATGGCGGCCTGAATTTTATTTTTTCCGGTAGTCAGGACATCGTCCACCGGATAACTGCCGATCACGGTACGAATACAGCTCTGGCTGATGTTACGCAGGATCAGCACGGGATCTTTGGAAGCATAGACTGCTTTTACCGGGTCACTGAAACGATACTCTACGAAGAAATCGACGTTGACAAAATTATAGTCGGAAGTGATCATGAGAGAATCATCGGTTTCCGAAGAATTGGAATCTAAATCATATCCAAGGGAAAATCCCTGAATGGTGGTATTTACTTTGCGAACCTGTTGGATGAACGGTATCTTAAAATGAAGTCCGGGATCCGTTACCGCTTTGGCCTGACCTAAAGTGATCAGAACCGCCTGCTCCTGTTCACGGATCTGGTAAGTGGAATTAAAAGTAAAAATAGCGATTACCAGAATCACAAGAATAATGCCGGGGACTTTCCACCAGCTTTTTTTCGTTTTTGCTGCTTCCGCGGTGCCGGAACCTAAATCTTCAAAGCCGTTCTGGCGATTACGGAAGGAGTTGAATTTTTTCATAAATATGCTCCCTTCTTATTGTAATTCGTTTATTGGTTGTATACTTTACTATATTAAAGGATGAATGAAAGAAAGGCAATGGAAAGTTCTGCACGATAAAGAGGGTTAATGCCGGATTCTTATCAGTTGCAAAATTGTTCCAACCGTAATATGATGAAAACATGTGGGATGAAAATTATCATATTTTTAAAACCACAATAGAAATTACAGTAGAAAAGGATGGAAAAGATGAAAGTATATACTTGTTTTCCCGGCGGACAAGCCAAAGCATTGACGATGAGTTATGATGACGGTAAGGTACAGGACAGACGCCTGATCGACATTTTTAATAAATATGGTATCAAGGGAACGTTTAATCTGAATTATGGGTTGGTGGGAGAACGCCCCCGCATGACTTTTGAAGAAATGAAAGGGCTGTATGCGGGACATGAGATCGCAACCCATACCATGACCCACCCCACCATCGAGAGATGTCCGTTAGTGGAAGTGGCACAGGAGCTTCTGGAGGATCGGAAAGGTCTGGAAAAATGGACAGGACAGATCGTCAGGGGACATGCGTATCCCAACGGTTCTTACAGCGAGGAGATCAAACAGCTGTATCGCCAGCTGGGCGTGGCTTATGCCAGAGTTGTAGAGACGGTTCCGGATTTTGCACTGCCAAAGGATCCGTTGGAGTGGCATGCTACCTGCCATCATAATGATCCGAAGCTGATGGAGTATGCGGAATTTTTCGCTGATTTCAAGAAGAGCCAGTACCTGAAGCTGATGTATGTCTGGGGGCACAGCTACGAGTTCGATAATAATGACAACTGGGATGTGATCGAGAACTTCTGCAAATATATGGGCGGCAGAGACGACATCTGGTACGCCACCAATATTGAGATCATTGATTATATGGATGCAGCAAAACGTTTACAGTTCTCTGCGGATTACGAAAAGGTATATAACCCTAATGCCTGCAGCGTATGGTTGCAGTTGAACAGTGATAAGTGCGTGGAGATCGAGGGCGGAACCCTGGTGGATCTGAATACATTGCTGTAAAAAGTTAAGCCGGATAGCGATGACTGTCCGGCAGGTGTGCTGGAGAATACACTGATGAAAACCATAAAACTTGCGGACAGACAGTAAGAAAGATAGGATAGTAAAGACCGGATGGGGAGCTTATTTTTTGATAAGTTGTCGTGCAATTTATTAGAATGGAATTTTTGAAAGAGCCAGCACCTTGAATGGGCTGACTCTTTCAATGTCACCTGTAATTGACAAATTGGAATTTATCACTATGATAAACAACCAATAGATTATTCGTTAATTTCTTGTTTGTCGCGAAAAGCCTTTTTTGTAACCATTGTGAAATCGAATTTCTCCATGTGGAGTGTGTTATATGGCTTTTCTTCAATTACGATGTCAGATTTGTCTGCTTCTATTATAATGTTTTTTCCGGAAAGATCGCAGGATATCTGCGTTTGAGCTATTGATGGAAGCCCCAATGAATGACAATTTCTTTGGTCATCTTCAAAAGAAGAGCTTTCTTCAAAATAGTCAAGGAAACATTTAAAATATAATCTGCCATTCTCAAAACCGTTGAGCTCTATTTTTGTCCAAGAAGAAGTATATTTATTAATATGTTCTTTAGGGATATCAAAAAACATTCCTACCATTTCAATTATCTTATTACGGTCTTTATTACTGAAAAAACATTTCTTTTTCATAGAATTAGTATCATAAATCCAGGTATGATTAAGACCTTTGTAGATAATTGTTTCATCATCAAGGAAAAACATAACAGATCCATCAAAATGCGGATTGATAAGTTTTTGTGTTTCACGGTCATACCACATTGTATTGTTATTACTATGTGTCCAGTGCTGAAAAAAGATACGCTTTGGCGTAATATGCAAGTCTATGCCGCTTTTCTTGATGCCTGAATGCTTGAACAATACTTCGGATTCTCCGCTGTTTAAGCGATATACAGCAACTTTGTTGCCTATATTGAAAAACAAATCGTTTTCGTAAAAGCAAAGATCACCGTAACATTCACCTTTATATATCAGCTTTTCTTTTCCCGTAGAGAAATCTCCAATATATATGCTTGCTTTTTTGCTTAACTTGTAATCGGCTCCGTCGGGCAGAAATTCCTGAGTATACCATGCAGCCATATTATTTCCGATAGCAATGTCCTGGACGGCTGTATGCTTTTCGATTTTTATATCCTCGCTTCTGTTTGACAAATGCTTTCCACC
>ENA-OPXC01000476-OPXC01000476.1-human-gut-metagenome-genome-assembly--contig:-NODE-476-length-36713-cov-7.342463_pt1 | contig 36713 bp, 20 predicted proteins | sample MGYA00241512_ERZ502016 | MGnify/ENA primary metagenome ERZ502016 (study PRJEB25962, sample SAMEA2043043) | human gut metagenome | biome: human gut; feature: human-associated habitat; material: faeces...
CTTATATAGTAATTATAATTTAGATTATTTAAAATCAATAGATTCTAATAACTTTGTAGAAATATATAACTTACTTAAAAGTAAAGGCTTCTATTTTATAGAGGATATTATAATTAATTATATAGATATATTTGAACTAGATAGTTATTACTTAAATAAAGTTTTAACTTACTTAGAAAGTAAAATGGGTAAAGATTATATTAAAAAAATTGGTCTTAATATGACTATTTTAGATAAAATAATCGATACTACAATAAATCTAGAAATGAAAGAAGACTAGCAAGTAACTAAACTGTTAAAGAAATTTAGCAGTTTTTTGCAAATATCAGTCATATCAAGAATATTTAAAAAAAATGTAAAAAGATCAAATTTAATCTTTGAAGTGTTATGATAACAATAGGTATTAGAACAAAAAAATATAATGTAATAGTGTTTTTGAAGAAAAATTAAATAAAACTTTGATGTGTAGAAGGTCAAAAGAACCATTACAAAGGAATGCTTAATTTAGATATGCATTTTGTATTTAGGTTACTTGTATAATGTAGTTAAGATATTTCTTAACTATATTTTTATATGTATACTTTCAAACTTCGTATTATAAATAACATAATAATTTACTGATACTATATCGTCATAAAACTAAAAATTGTATTAAAATTGGTATTTGGCTTTCTAAACAACGTCACTTATTTTATCAAAATAAATTAACCCCTAATAAAATAATATCTTTAAAAAACATTGGCATGGTTTAGAATATTAAAACCTATAAAGAAATATCTAGATATCTAAATACCAAAGAAAATTCATGCCAACCTATAATAATTGATAAAAATATTAATGCTTCTATAAAAATTCTAATTCTAAGAGTCTAAATTTTACTAAAAAACATTAAAATAATAAAATTTACTATTATTAAATTAATTTTATGCTTCCAATTCTTAAATAATGTGGTATTATAAAACAACCTCAAGAAAGGAAAAAGAATATGCCTAAAATTAATCAACCAGCCTCTAAAATCAGAATGTCATTTGATGAATGGTTTCCTGTAGCCCAAAAATATTATCAAGAACATAAAAATCTCTTAGTACCATTAGATTATGAAACTAAAGATGGTAAAAAGTTAGGAAAATGGATAGCCAGTAAAAGAAAAGATTATGCTAATAATTTATTATCCTTAGAAAAAATTAAGGCCTTAGATAGTATTGGTATGGTTTGGAGTATCAATGAAAAGAAATGGAATGATATGTTTAATCTTTTAATAGAGTACAAAAATATCCATGGCAATTTAGATATATCATCTTCATATGTAACCTTAAGTTGTGCAACCTTAGGCAGTTGGCTAAGAGAACAACAAAATTCCTATCTTAAGGGTACCCTAAAAGAAGAAAGACAAAAAAAGTTAGAAAGTATTGGCATTATTTGGCAAACCAATGAAACAAAATGGTATGAAATGTATAAATATGCTAAAGAATATCAAAAAGAACATGGCACTTTAATAACTACCAAGAATTATATTACTCCAAATGGTAAGTCTCTAACTGAATGGTTACAAGCCCAACGTAGTGGCTACCACAAGAAAACATTAAAACCCGAAAGAATAAAACTTCTTGAAGCCATTGGCATGGTCTGGAGTATAAATCAAAGCTATACTTGGCATGATATGTATTTACTTGCCCAAGAATATCAAAAAGAACATGGCAATCTAATTATTCCTAGAAATTATAAAGGTAAAAATGGCTTAAATTTAGGCTACTGGCTTTATAAAGAAAAACTAAAATATCGTCAAGGAAAATTAGCACCAGAAAAAATTATTGCCTTAGAACACATTGGTATCGTTTGGACTAACAAAATTAATCATGACATTTCTAAATACTTAAGAAAACTAAAAAAATCTGACAATCCGATTATCATCGATGAAAAAATTAATGCAGATATTTTAAATAATATTTCTTTAATCGAATTAGAAAGTAAAATTAAATATATAACCGATATGGGAGCCCTACCAATAGATAACACTGGTCGTTTAATAGATATATTTACTATAAGTAATACTGATATGGAAGAAAGATACGGCATATCTTTAGAAGCCATGATTGAATCATTTGAAGTAAGCAGTGCTAGAAAACTATATTATTAATATAACAATCGAATTAGAAAGAAAAACTTAATGATAACATTTTAAAATGCTTATTCCTAGTAGATAAGCAAGGCAAATTAATAGACATATTCAGTATGTCAAATTATGAAATCAAAGAAAAATACGGTGTTAGTATTGAATCAGATAATATAAGAAAATATTATCTATAATGGCATTAATATATAATTTATAAATTAAATAGGAAGTGACAAAACATGAATGAATTATTTAATATGACTAATTGTTATACAGATACTGACTATTATTATTTTTATCAAGATTTAAATAAAGATAATAAGTTTAATTTTTCTGTTTATAATAATCATACTTTAAAAGACTTACTAAAAATAGTAGAAACTAAATATGGTAAAGATACCAGTTGTCTTTCTCTAAATGTTTTAACCAATGTTAGTTTAATCTATGGCAGTAATGACTTTATAAAAAAATATATTATAGTTAAAATACCAAAAGTAATTTTAAAACAAAAAAAGTTTAAGGAAATAGTAAAAAATATTAATTATTATTTTAATGACGATCAAAAACAAATATTATTTAAAATATATCCCAAAGAAAAAATAAAACAAGAATATGATCATTTTTTAAATCCTCAAAATTTTCTAGACTATGCTAATATTTTAAAAAAATTACAAGAAGCTGGATACGACTTAAATGACATAAAATTTGATAGTAAATTAAAAGTTGAAAAAGTAAATGATAGTTATAAATTTACTATTATTAGAAAAAAATTAAAAAAAGTAGGTCAAGTTTATGTTATAGATAATAAAACTGAGTATAATGATCCTAATCTAATTAAAATAGGTCGTAAATTATATTATTATGAAAAGGGTAAGAAGTACCAATTTGAAGAAAGCATAGATTTAAATTCTGAAGAAATAAAAACACTCCGTGATATTGGATTATATGTTATTTCAGAAAAAAATAGAGATCATATTTTATACCCTAAAAATTTTGAAGATTATTTTAATCTTTTGTTAAAATTACAAGAATCAGGTATTGATATTAATAGCATTATAGCTAGTGATAATTTAAGAATAATAAAATTTAATAGCATTTACAAGTTTGAAATAATAAAGAAAAATGTCAAAAAAGCTAAAGATGATAGTAATAACACTTTAAATAACCTAGAATCTAATCAAGTAAACATAATAAAAATTGGTAAAAAAGTTACTGCTTTTAGAAAAGGTAAAAATTCCGTTGCTACCGATAGTGAACCTTTAAGTGATGATAATTTAGAAAATCTGCAAAGCATTGGCTTTAATACCCCTTATCTAAAAAGATTAGAAAGAGAAATAAATCCTAAAACTTTTACTGATTATTTTAATCTTTTAAAAAAATTACAAAATTATGGTGTTGATATAAATAAAATAACTAGTAATGATAGAGTAAAAGTTATCAAAATAAATAATGATTTTAGCTTTAAAATTATAAAAAGAATAGTAAAAACAGATAAACAAGGTCAAAAAATCACAATAAATAGCGATGAATATTATAAAGAAGACCTAATACCAATAGGCTATAAAGTAGTGGCCTTAAAAAAAGCTAAACAAGGTCCCGATAAAGATAGTCCTTATCTTACCGAAGAAGAAATTAAAAAATTACAAAGTATTGGTTTAGAAGTAATAAAAGAAAGAGATATAATTTTAAACCCTAAAAGTTTCCTTGATTATATGGCTATTTTAAAAAAACTCCAAGAAGATGGTTACAATCTTAATGATATCTATTTTACCGATAAGTTAAAAATAACTAAAGAATCAAATAAATATAAGTTAGAAATTATAAAAGAAGACTCTAAAGAATATAAAATACCAGGTTTAATGACCATCGGTCAAAAACTATATTGTTTTAAAAGAGGAAAATATAATAATAGTCCTAGTAGTAGAAATTTAACTCCAGATGAAATAGCTATTTTAAATACCTTAGGTTTTAAATTAGCTATTGAAGAAAAAAAATCCATTGATTATATTGAATTATTAAAAAGATTAAAAGAATCTGGTTATGATATAAATAAGATTAAATATTATGATAAAGTAAAAATAACTAAAAATAATCATGAATTCAAATTAGAAATTATAAATGAAAATGATCCATTATATAACCAACCAAATTTAATATTAATCGGACCACACGTTTTATCTTTTAAAAAAGGAAAAAAATTTCAATATTCAGGACCAACTGATTTGAGTTCTGATGAAATAACTAGATTACAGAGTATCGGCTTAGTAATATTAACTGATCATGTATTGTATCCGCAAAGTTTTAATGATTATTTTAATATTTTAAAACTTTTACATGAGTCTGGTTATAATATAATGGATATCAAGACTACCAGTCGCCTTAAAGTAACAAAAGAAAATGATAAATATTTCTTTAAAATTATTAATAAGGAAGATCAAGAGTGGCAAAATAAAGATTTGATTTTTATTGGTCGTAAAGTAAAATCTTTTGAAAGTGGTAAAAATTCTCCTGGTAATCACTCTAGTTATTTAACTGTAGTAGAAATAAATAATCTCCTTAGTATTGGTTTTACTTTTAAAAAGAACATCGAAGACATTATTTATAAAAGAGAAATATGTAAAACTTTTAATATCGATATAAAATTAAATCAAGAAATAATAGATAAAATATCTAAATTGGAATTAATAAGTAAAATTAAATATTTAATTAAAGAAAAGAATATGCCTATATTAGATAATAATGGTAATTTAGTAGATATTTTTACTATGAGTAGTCTTGATATAGAAGAAAAATATGGCATATCTTTAGATACTATAATTTCTACTTATGGTTATAAGCAAGTAAAAAAGTTAAATTTAATATAAAATAAAATACTATTAAGAAAAAACACTTAATAGTATTTTTAGTATTGCTAAATTTAAAAAAAGTAGTATAGTATAGAAAATTAATTAAAAAGGGGATTTTATGATTAAGAAAAGTATAAGAAAAAATCCAAAGGATAATTTTGATGAGTGGTTTAAAATAGCAGCATATTATTATAAAAAACATAACAATCTATTAGTGCCCGCTAACTATTTAACCGAGGATGGTAAAAAATTAGGAGAGTGGATAATTTATATTCGAACTAAATATAATTCTGATGACCAAAAAATAACTAAAGAGCAAAAAGAAATGCTAGATTCTATTGGTATGGTTTGGAACTTATATGATTATAGATGGCAAGAAAAATTTAATAAAGTTAAAAAGTTTTATGATGAATATGGAACCATAGAACTTTTACCAACCTATCAGGGAAAAGAAGGCTTAAAACTCTTAAACTGGATAAAATATCAAAGAAATATTTACTATAGTAAAAGTAAGAAACCAAAAGATCTAGAAAAAATTGCTAAATTAGAAAGTATTGGCATCATTTGTCATCATAAAGATGAAATGTGGGTTTCCATGTATAACTTAGCTTTCCTATATTATAAGAAAAACAATAATCTATTGATTCCTGCTTGTTATGAAACTACTCTTGGTAAAAAACTTGGTATCTGGATAAGAAATCAAAGAAAAAGTTATTCTGATGGTAATTTATCTGCAATTAAAATCGCAGCCTTAGAATCTATTGGCATGGTTTGGCATGTTTATGAAAATAAGTGGAACCTAATGTATAAAGAAGCCTTAACTTATTATCAAAAATATCATACTATTAGTATTTATAAAGACTATAAACCAACTTATGTAACCAAAGAAGAACTATGTCAGTGGTTAGCAACTCAAAAGATATATTATAAACAACATAAAAATTTAACTCTTGAGCAATATAAGAAATTAAATTTAATTAAAATAGACTTTGACTATCAAGAAGATAATTGGAATTATATGTATAACTTGGCAACTAATTACTATTTAGAAAATGGTCATTTACTAATTCCTAGAACTTTTAAATCTGAAGGTAAGAATTTAGGTATTTGGTTAGAATCTCAACGTCAACATTACCAAAAACAAAAACTTTCTGAAGCAAAAATTCTTCTTTTAGAATCTATCGGTATCATTTGGCAACCGAGAAAAAATCTTTCATCTATATATAATTATTTAGATGAAAATTATCTTTTAATTGATAAACGACTTAACAGGGATGTTTTAAATCGTATTTCCTTACTAGAATTAATTGCTAAAATTAATTATTTAATTTGTTGTAAACATACTTCCTTTATTTATAGTAATGGCCTTTTAAAAGATATATTTTCTATGAGTAGTATAGCTATCAAAAATGATCCTAACTATGGTATTTCCTTAGAAGAAATAATTAATACCTATGGTAAAGAATATATTTTAAAATATAATAAAAATATGAAAGGTAAAACTTTAGACTTATAAGAAGAAAGAGAAAATTTACTAATTTCCCTTGCTTTTTTTTTCTATTTATAAGATAATTAAGAAGTATAGATAGTAAGGAGTCGTAAAAAATATGGAATATGGTATCGATTATATATTAAAATTACCAACTGAAGATATAAAAACTTATTTAGAAAGTGCTAGTATAATAGATATCCTAGCCATCTTAGAAAATATCAAAAAACGTAAGGAAATGGATTATGCTTCTTTAAACAAATTAGAAAAATTAGAAGAGCAAATTAAAATAAATAAAAATTACCTTACTGATATCGATAAACGTATAAATTTTGCTACTAAAACTAATGCTCCTAAAGTAGAAGTTGATTTATTATGGGAAGAATATAGTCGTTATGATGCCATTATCGATGATTTAACTAGTAAAAAAGAACAATTAATTCAAGGATTTAATGATAAAAAACAAGCCATTTTTACTTTAGCATGGAATATGATCTTAGAAGCTCCTGTATCTAAATTAGAAGATTACCGAAACAGCCTTATCACATGGCTAAAAAATAGAATAGAAGCTATTGAAACTAATAAGAGCAACAGGGAAATAACTACCAATACACTTTTAGAAGATAGAAACTTTACTAAAGAAGATCTAACTGTTAAATCAATTGATGCTGAGATTAAAGAAATGGAATCTCAAGTTCTAAATCATGAACTTATTTTAAATGAAGAAACTATTGGAAAGATTAAATCATTAAGAGCTAAAAAAGAATCATTAGAACATGAAACTTTTACTTTTGTTTGCACAGAAAAGATAAAAACGTCTCTAAAAACTATTAGTAATGATATAACTAAATTACAGATGGAATTATCTAACATTATTCAAATGGACATTGAATCTTTAAAAGAAATGATTTTAAGTGATTATGCTCAAGGCAAAGAAGAAATAAAATTAGCCAACTACGTTCGTATTTATCGCTCTTATTTAGAAAATATTAGTAAAGTACCTCTTACTTTAAAAGCAGCATATCGTAATATTTGCTTAAACTATGCTAATCTTTTAAATTCCATTGAAAATCCTAGCTTTGAAGGGGAAACTCTTAATGATTTAGATATTAAATTAAAAGAATTACATAATTATATAAAAACTTTAGAACAATATAAAACTAAAAAAAATGATAAAACTACCGAAACTAAGTTCTTATATACTACTGTAAGACAACAAGGCTTATTTGAACTTCCTTTCTCTAAAGATAAATGGTTATCTTATTTTGGTAAATATTTTGAATCCTTACTTAACGAAATTAAACCATTAGAAGAAAAGAATAAAGAATATATCTCTTTAACAACAGTTAGTCTAAAGAGTAAAAAGATAGAAGAAGAATTAGACTTATATCGTAAAGACTTAAGAAGTATGTTAGATGAACTATATAACAAAGTTTTATCTATATATTTAAAGAATAATTTATATATTAATGTTAATGTTTATGATTATCGTGATACCGAATCATTTACTAAGTACTTAGAATATCAAACTATTAGTATCGATAAAGAAATAGCAAGTGTTAAAACTACTATTGAAGGATTAAATAGTAAGAAGAGTAATATCTTAGAATTAATTAATGATACTTATAGTAAGATTGATACTGATATTAAAGCTAAATTAAATAGTATTTTTAATGGAACTTATGTAAAAGAAGAAGAACAAGAAGAAAAACCTCATCATTTCTTTGCAAGTCCTACTACATTAGAACCTAGTTATAATGATACTTTTGATGATACAACTAGTACTTTAGAACCTATAAGTAAGGTAGAAGAAGAACCAGAAGTATCTGAATTTGATTCTTTCTTTGCTACTGATATTCCTTTTAAAGATGATGATATAGAAGAAAATAATGAACTACCAGAAGAAGCTCCTACAAGACCTAAACATGAGTTAGAACCAGATGAAGTTCCTTTGAAAGAAAAAGAAATTAAAGATGAACAAGGTAACAATTCTAGCATAACCACATTTAATCCCGATGATATCTTTGGTAGTACATCAAATACTTTAGATAATGCTTTAGAAGAAGAGCAAAAAAAAGAACCTGTAGTTTCAAAAGAAGATGATGATATGGTAATTTCTTTTGATAGTGAAGATATAGCATCAACAAAGGTCTCAGAAAAAAAAGAAGAAGCTAGTGCAGTATCTGATGATATAAACTTTGATGATGCTATATCATCATCTGATAGAGAAGCTTTTAAAGAACTACTTGAACCTCAAAAAGTGCCAGATTTTAATACCATAATTAATACTCCTGAACCTAGTACTAAAGAAGAAAAAACCAAAATCAAAAAAAGAGGACTTAAAGTAATTAAACAAGAACCAGTAGTCTCTAAAAAAATGCCAAAGAAAACACCAGAGGTAGTTTCAAAAACACCTGTTAAAACGGATGCTACTGAGATTAAAGAACGAATCGAAAACAGCCAAAATGATAGACAAAGCAAGAATGTACCACCACTATTTAATCCAGCTAGTGCTAGTGATGTAAAAAGTGAATACAATGATACTAATGCTCCAATTGATTTAAATGCTTTTCTAAATGGCAACCTTTCAAATCCAACAGAAAAACAAGAAACTAAAGAAGTTGATGATAAAACTAAAAAATTAACTTTAAGTCAAGATGATAATATAAATTTGATGGACTTTTTAAACCAAATTGAGAATAACGATGCTAAAGTAGCTTAAGTTTAATAGATAATAGTAAATACATAAAAAAATTGGTTCAATAAAATCTAGTGTGAAGAGAGATGATAAAATTTCATATCTTTTTTGGGGTATAAAATTTAAAATTGTGGGTATTCTAATCAAATAGTAAGACCTTTTCACAGAGTTGCAAACTCTATGAAAATACACAGTGGATACTGGCCTGAAGAGCTATTTTGACCATAATTTTGACTACAATAGATTTAAAATATAAGTCATATTACTACCCTTCAATCCCAGTATTCACCTAGAACTAAAAAACATCTATTTGACTAAAAATTTGACTACAAAAGCACTTTTTCCTGCTCAATTTAGGCTTTAAAAATACCATTTTCTATGATAAAATTATCTTATAAATTAAAAATACCAACGTATTTTCGCTTTCATAGAGTTTGCAACTCTATGAAAAGTGTCAATAGTTTATAGACAGAAAGGGTTTCTGAAATATATGAAGAAATTTGACAAAGATAAGTATTTGAAAAATTTAAAATTTAAAAGAAATTTGACCAAATATGGAAAATATTTTTACATTGGTGTTCCTTGTGTGTTGGCTGTAGTAGCAGGGATTTATTTTGCTTATTCAAAGTTTACAGTTTCTAAGGATGCTGAAGTTGTTAAGACAACAGTTGGTGAGTTTATTCATGGTGATGTGGTAATTGGAGCTTATATAGATGGAGAATATTCTAATACAATTCCTGGTAAGAATGATGGTTATATAGTAGATAAAATAGTCTGTGATAATGATACTTCTGCTAGTTGGAATAATGATGCTTGGGGAATAGTATTAACTAACTTAACTAAGAGAACAAAATGTAATGTGTATTTTAGAAAACAAACATTAACTGAGGCAATAACCACTGCAATGAGTAATAGTCCTAGTATGTTTGCCAGTGATGATGCCGATAAAAATGTAAGGTATATAGGAGCTAATCCAAATAATTATGTATACTTTAACTGTAGTGATTATACTAATCCAACGGCTGATACTTGTGAATTATGGCATATTATTGGGGTCTTTAATAATGTTACTAAAGGGGATGGGTCAAAAGAAAATCTGGTTAAGATTATAAGATCTGATTCTTTAGGTTATTATTCTCGGGATTATAAAAAGAATGGGGTAGGAACATCTACTAAAGATTATGGTTCGAATGATTGGAGCGATTCTCAATTAATGATGATGTTAAATCCCACTAATTACTTAAAATCAGGCTATACTAATTCTAGTGATATAATTTATGATACTAATGGTCAAGAAATATATAGTAAAATGGGTTCTTATTATAATGGGACCAAGGGATGTTCACCCGCTGCGATTGCAAGTGGTGCCTCATTTAGTTGTACCGAAGTAGATTTTACCTCAACAGGCTTAAAAAATGATACAACCAGAAATGCCATTGAAGAAGTAGTTTGGAATTTAGGCGGTAATGATAATTATAATACTGCAACAGCAAGCATGTATTATATAGATGAAAGAGGAACAACCGTATATACGGGTAGACCAACTACTTGGACCGGTAAAATTGGTTTAATGTATCCTAGTGATTACGGTTATGCGACATCCGGAGGTTCTACAACAAATCGTACAACTTGTTTGTCAACTGTATTACCTAGTTGGGATGGTTCTGAACTTGCAGATTGTAAGAATAATGACTACTTATTTAAACCAAGTCATCAATGGACATTAACGCCTGACTCGGGCTATGCCGACAGTGTGCGCGATGTTCGTTCGAACGGCTATGTCGTCCGCAGCAGTGCTTACTTTAATCATGCTGTTCGGCCTGCACTTTTTCTGAAATCTAATATCCAAGTTGATAAAGGTACAGGAGCTAAAAGCAATCCGTATACTTTGAAAATGCAGTAAAGTAAATACGGAATAAATGGATGCTTGCTTGGCTTTTAGAGGACGATAAGCCCTCCGCCAAAATCGGGAAAATTATGGTATTGGCATATGCCGATATGAAATAAATTAGGTTTACGATAAACAAATTATGATAATAAAAATATAACGGAAGAAATTAAAAAAATATAGACTTTTCTCGCCCGTTTTAGGGCGAGAGACAATATAGGGAAATTGCTTTCAAAGGCGCCTAATTCGGCTAATGCTAACAATACTAATGCGGTGCGTCCAGCGTTTTGTATTATGTCTATATGGTTACGGCTATATAAGAGAAGCAATTAAACAGTGATTTTTCTTGACGAGGAAGTCTAAAGATAGAATATGTCCGAAAATTCCTACGGGATTTTCGGTTCAATAAAATCTAGTGTGAACAGAGATGATAAAATTTCATCTCTTTTTATGTGGTAATATGTAGTAAATAATAATAGGAAGGCGAGTATAGATGAAAGATTATTATTTGCTAATAGGATTAAATAGTAAGGAGGTTAAAATAATAATGGATTAATAGAAATTACTATTGAGAATAGGAAAAAGAAAGTAAGGTGTCCTGTCTGTAATAAATTTACAAGTTCAGTACATGATAAATTAAAGCCTATAAGAAGTGTTTATTTAGATAGTTGTGGTTCAACAAGAAACAAAAATATCTCCAACATTAAAAATAAGAAATAAATTTTTTACTCGATTATCAAAATTTTAATAATATTAAAAACGTTCAAAAAATAACTAAAAAAATCATATCAAAAAAAATGTAAAAAAATCCGTAAATTCCTTATGTTATAAGGCATCATGCAGATTTTTACTTCACACTAGATTTTATTGAACCATAATTCTTGCTTATCCTTTATCTTTGTGTTACCTTAAATTTGGTGATAATATGCAAATAATTAAATATACTAAAAAAGGTTCTAATAAATATGAATTGACTTTAAAAGATAATACTAAATTACTAGTATATACTGACCTTATTTTAGAATATAACTTATTAATAAGAAAAAATCTTGATACTAATACTTTAAAAGAAATAAAAAGTGCTAATCTAAAACTAGAATGTTATTATAAAACCTTAAAGTACTTAAAAAATATTAAATGTACAAGTGACATAAAAAACTATTTAAAAGATTATCCTTCTAATATAGTTGATTATACTATTAAAAGATTAACTAAAGAAGGTTATTTAAATGATAATAATTATATTAAATCTTATATAAATACTAAAATAAATTTAAGTAATGATGGTTATTATAAAATATATTATTATTTAAAAAATAAAGATTTAGATGAAACTATTATAAAAAATTATCTAAATGATATTGAAGATAATATCTGGTTAGATAAAATAAATAAGATAGTAAATACTAAATTAAAAAGTAATACTAAGTATAGTAATAACTTATTAATAAGTAAAATAAAAACTTATCTTAAAACACTTGGATATCAAGATTATCTAATTAATATAGCCTTAGATAATATTAATTTAGATACCTCTAAAGAAGATGAAAAATTAGAAAAAGACTATCTAAAGTTATTTAATAAATATAAAAATAAATATGAAAAAAATAAGTTAAATTATATTTTAATAGGTAAACTATATCAAAAAGGTTATGATTTAGATAAAGCCAAAAGAATAGTAGAAACTTCCAATTTGTGATAAAATTAGCATAATAGGAGTAAGTATGAATAATAAATTAAGTATTGAAGAATTTAGAAAATATAAAGAACAATTACAAAAAATAATTGATGACTTTAAAAATAATTATGAAGTAATGAAAAATAATCCTTCTTATAATGAAGCCCAAGAAGAAGAAAAAAGCATTGCTGCCTATTTTAAAATTGAACAAGATCTTTTTAGTCATGATTTAAGTGCTATCCCATACGAAGAGTATCAAAACTTATCAATTATGGCAACAGACCAAGAAGAATTAGATCTATCAAATAGCCATGCTAATATTGATTTTTCACTCATCGAGGTATTTGGGCACTGTAATTTTAAGGGGTGTAACTTAAAAAATATTGAAAAAGTAAATGATAGAATAAGTCCTAAGTATTTAGATACTGATATCTTTTTAAAAAATAAAGATTTATTTTTATCCAGTAGTTTTCCCGAATGGTTCCAAGAAAAATGGTACTATGGTGATTTATTAATCGAAGATGTAACTAAATTAGATAAAACTTTAATAGAAGAACTTAGCAGTAATCCGCAAATTTTATATCATCTTAGTAATAGTCATGATGTTTATATAATTAGAAATTTAGGCTTAAAAAAGGCTCTTTCTATCTATAATTATTCTAAAGAAGAATATCAAGTCTTAAATAACCTTATATTTAATCTATCAAGTGCTAATTTTAATAAGATAGACCAATCATTAACTGATCCCGAAGCAATTATTAAAAATATTTATCAAATCTCTGTTGATGATATATTAGCGGTAGATAATGAGTATTTTAAAAGAAGATTAAAGCCAGAAAGTTATCATCAAAAATTTGTTGAAGCTAATGAAAATATTTTTAAAACTAAGAGTAACTTACCAGAAGATGTTAAAAATAGATATTATGAACACAATCTTAGTGTAAATGATGTTTTAAATAACTATGAGGAATTCAAAAATATTCCCTTATTAGGATTTATGAAATCAATAACAAGTAGTTCTAAAGATATAATTTGTAACATTAATTTAGCTTATGGTAGTATGGCTTTTCAACAAGTTTATCCATTATATCCCAAATTAATTAAACATTTAAATGATGCTGATATTTTTTTAAGTTTTAATAAAAATTATGATGTAAAAACTGGTTTAAGAGATGCCGTTACTAATTGCTTAGAATGCTTTAAAGAAAAAAAAGTACCCGATTGGGCAACTGAAATGTTTACAAGTATTGTTCCTAAATATTACGATATAAGCAATTTGAAAAAATATAATCCCCAAATTTGCTTATATGATCCCTTGCAACGCAAAATAGTAGAAACTAACAACGTTGATAATGCAATCAAATTTAATGACGAAACACATTTTTTTGATTATGTGGACGATAGAAGTCCCGTAAATGCCTTTATCTTATATTTAAAAAGAAGTAATATTGACTTTAAAGAATTTGCTACTTATCAAGAATTTCGTGCCTTTATGGCAGAGCATTTAGGAAAAATGCGAGAAAAAAATTACTTTAAAGATTATGATTCCTATGCCTTTATTCCGACCTATTCCAAAGCTTTTTACCAAGATTTTCGCCATATCTTTATTGATTTAAATAGCAATGGAACCTTACAAAAAGCCTTCTATGATAATAGATTAACACCTGATTATATAAGGCTTTATCCTAAGTGTTTTAAAGATTTAGAACACGAAGATTTAAGATATGTTATAAGTAGCGATAATAAAAAATTTAAAGAAGTATTTATTCCTTTTTATACCAGTCATTTTGGTAATTTAGCATTATTAGATATTTTTAAAAAATATGCTTATAATAATTATCTAGTTGATTCCCTTGACCAAATAAAGTTAGATGAGGGTATGACTAAGGAACAAATTGATAAAAAAATAAGAAGCATTACTTATAGTAATATTTTAAAATACAGCCAGTTTTATTGGAAAAATTTAAAAAGTGATCCTTTATTTGCTAAAGAATATCCAGAACTTATTCTATCCGAAGATGAAATAATGACACCAAGTGGCATAGTCCAAAATGACATTATCGATAAATTTTACAGAGGTAAATTAACTTTTGATGATATATTTACTTGTAAACCGCTAGCTTTAGCCTTACAACATAAAAATATCAATGTTGCCATTAGAAACAATAGCACTTATTGTTTTGGTAATGGTATGAACGAAGCTCAAATTTATCTAAAACAGTTAGGCCAAGAAGATTTTCTAAAATTATGTAGTACCTTTGGTAAATTCTTAGATAATTCTATTAACAGAATTAAATTTTCTAATGATATTTCTTATTCCGAATTATGTAAACAATTAGAAGAATTAACTGTTAAAAAAGCAACTTATGAAGGTATTCCTTTTAATGAAAGTAATGCCCCTTCCTTCTTAGTCCAACAGCATCCTGAACTTTTCTTGGATGAGTCTGCTCCTTGGGGTTTAAAAATGGCTTTTGAGGATGGTATTGATTTTTACTCTTTAGCAGCTAACTATAATGAGACTTTCCCTTTCTTAAAAGATAAAGCTGCTGTAAGTTTCTTTATCAGAAAAGATAAAGAACATAAAAGTGCCATTGCTAATTATTTTAATCTCTTTGGTAATATAGATGCCTTAAAACTTGCTGGTAAAAAGCCAGATGTTGTAACTAAAATGATTCATCATGATAAGGTTTACAATTTAAGAACCTGGTATTTAAAAACAGGTGGTAAATTTATTCCTGATCCAGTTGTTATGGAAAATTTTCCCTTAGATGATATTGATAAATTCTTAACAGCTGGATTTAAATGGAGTAATTTAATGCGTTTATCAGAATTTACTAAAAATGATGAAACTAAAGAAGCCTTGTTAAAAATTGCTTATGTTTTTGGTACTTTTGATAATGACGATAGGGGCTATAAAAAAGTATATGACTTATTAACTGAATTGCCGACTAAGTTTAAAGAAGATATTGGTTATATCTTTGATAACTTAGATAATGCTCTAGATAATAATGCTAATTTTAATGTTTATTTTCCTAATAATGATTTGGCAACAAATTTAATATTAACTGCTAATTCTGAAAAATTTCCGATTACTAGACCTAACTTTTTTAAACAGTTATATCGCCATAATGCTGATAATACTTATACTTTAACAATTAATCATCAAAAATATCCTAAAACAAGCCTAGTTATTCATGAAATTCTAAGTGGTTTTAAAGAATTTCATTTAATAAATGCTACCAATGCTCATCAATTATTTGGTAACTTTGATTTTCAATATAATCCTGACTTTTATAATTTTTTCATAACTAATTTAGATACAATTTTAAATGATACTGAAAATTCTAGGTATTTGGGTTCTATTCAAAAACAATTTAAAGATATTAAAACAATAAATTCTAATCGTCATCTAACTTGGCAGATGGCTGTTAATTATGTTTTAGAAAATAAGTTTACCAATGTTAATCTTGGTAACGAACAAATGGCCGCTGTTTCATCTATTGCAGGCTATACCCAAGAACAATTTGAAAAACTACAAGAAATTTATGAATATAGTAAAAAAAGAGTAAAAAGTAGTATTCCTCATATCGAAGAAAAAACTGATGATTATACTTATGAGACCTTAAGATTAGATGATCCATTAGGTCTTGCTATTGGTACCCTTACTGATTGCTGTCAGGAAATAGATGATGCTGCCGAAGTTTGTATGGAACACTCAATGACAAGTTCCGATGGTCGTATTTTTGTCATAAAAGATAAAGAAAATAATATTGTAGCTCAAAGTTGGGTATGGCGAAATCAAAATGTTTTATGTTTTGATAATATAGAAATTCCTCACAAAGCCTTTGAACGAGCTATCCAAAAAAAGATAAATTTAACCCAAGTAGTTTATGATATATATAAACAAGCTGCTAATATTTTATTAGAAAAAGATAAAGAAATGTATAAATCTTTATTGGAAAAAGGAAAGATAACAAAAGAAGAATATGATGCCCTATGTTTATCAAAAGTAACTGTTGGATTAGGTTATAATGATATTGCAGTAGAATTAGAAAAACAAGCAACACTTGATAATGGTATTCTTACTCATCCTCTTGATTATGATGCTCCAGTAAAGTTAAATCGTAGTCTTTATACCAATGACTCTAAAACCCAATATATTATTGCTGGCAACCAAGATAATCTAAATAGAAGCCCAATGGAAACTAAAGCTTTATATACCGATGACTTTAAAATTTATGATGATACTAACTTCCAAGAAAAAGATTATTTACATTTAATGAAATTAGAACTATTAACCGAAAATGGTAGCGATGATTTGAACTATGCATTAACTAAATCGAGAGAAGATGAAAGCTTCCTAACTATTTTAGCTCGTTGTTATAATTTAGATCCTAAAACAACCCAAGTAATTTATAATAGTAATATGTCTATAATCTATGATATAAAAGATAATACCTTAAGAATAGGTAAAATTCTTTATAATTCAAATAACTATGATGTAGCTTATTACCAAATAAAAATAGCTATAGAAAAAATAGCCCAAGATAAAAATATAGATTTATCATTATCAGATAAAAATACCCAAGATTTATATAACAAAATAAATCTTAATAATGATATAAAGAGTAGGAGTTAACTATGTTAGATAATAATTTAGATACTATAATTAATAAAACTTATATTATCGATAAAACCCCTTTAAATGAAGAAAAAATAAAAAAAGTAATAATAAGTCTAAAAGACAGTATTATTTCTAGTAAAGAGGAAATTACAGCGGCAAATGCTATAGATATAAAAAATCATAATGGCAATATAATTGACTTTTCTATTATTGAAAGAATATTTAAAAATATTAATAATGAAAAAATTTATTATGGTAATGTAACAACCATAAAAAAAGATAATAATAAGTATTATGGCAAACAATACTTCGATAAAGGCAATGTCTTAATTTTTAATACAGGTAATCCTTATATTATCTTAGAAATATTTTTAAAAAACTTTTTAGCAGGTAATACTTCTATTATTGTTACTACTAATTATGCATATGGCTTAAATAAATTATTAGAAACCATTATTAAAACTGTGTTAGAAGCAAATAATCTATCACCAGACTTTATTAACTTACTTACAACTGATACCCCCGAAGAATTATTAAAAAATAATTATGCCAATATTGATTTAGTAATAGCACTTGGTAATAAATCTTTCCAAAATAAGATTACTAACTATTCTAAAGCACCTGTTTTACTTAGTGGCTATGAAACATTTGATTTATATATTGATGAAATGTTAGATAAAACTTTTCTAACAAAGATAATTAATCTTCATTTACCAATGCACGTTTATATTAATAAAAATTTAAAAATTGATTTACGAGGTAGTATGTTAGTAGATGGAGTAGAGGAAGCTATTATGCAAATTAATTATAATGGTAATGGTTATAGTAGTGCTATATTTACTAGTAATGATGATAATGCCGCTAATTTTATTAGTAAAGTTAAATCAAAGATAGTTACGGTTAATACTAGTCCTACTATTGAAAGATTAATGGATATACAAGTTAAGGATTTAGTCTTAGAAAAGACCGTTATTTATCCTAATAAAAAGAAAAATTAGAATATAAATTGTTTCAAATAAAAAATATCAAGGTTTGTTTTCTTGATATTTTTTTAAACTTAGTTATTAGATGAACTATTTTTTTTGTTTTCTTGAATTTTTAATAATGAATTTTGGATATAATTTGTATAATTAGTATTTAAATCATCATCAATAATATTCATACCATATTCTTTACGAACAGCTTGCATTGATTTAATATAAGCTTCTTGGTTTTTACTTAAATAATCACTTACTAAAGAATCAATAATTTTATCTCTAACATCTTCTAATTTGGCTTTTTCTTTAGTTTCTGTACGATATACTAAGTGATATCCTAATTCAGTCTCAACAATGTTAGATGAATATTCACCATCTTTTAATTTGTAAGCTTCAGTAACAAGATTATTATAGTTAGAACCTAAAGTATCAGTATTAATAAATCCTAAACTACCACCATCATCTTTTGAAGAATCATCATTAGAATATTCTTTAGCAAGTTCGCTAAAAGTATCCGCAATCTTACTCTTATCAGCAGCTTTTAATTTATCAAGTGCTTCTTGAGCTTTTGCCTTAGCTTCATTTTTAGCCTTAGTTTTATCATCATCAGAAGCATCAGATGCATAATTAACACTAATTAGAATATGAGAAACTTTAATATCAGGTTTAATTTCATCATTATAATATTTTTTGATATCTTTTTCACCAATATTATCTTTAGCATAATCTTCAGCTGCTTTATTTTGTAAGTAGCTTAAATATACATAATCTTTATATTCATCAAGTGTTTGATATCCAGTATAAGTTTGGATAGCGCTAAGTAATTTGTCACCATAACTATTTTCTAATTGACTCATAACTGAATCAGCATTCTTATGAGCTTCTTCAGTAGAATCAGCATATTTCTTTTCTAATATCATTTTATCAATCATATTTAAGATGACTTCAGTTCCATATTTATCCTTCATTTGATTATAGAAATCGGTAACACTGATTTTAGCATTCTCATTAAATGTTACAACAGCTTGATCTCCGTTTTCTAAAGTTGGTATCGTCTTCGCACCACAACCACTAAGCAATGTCATACTGGCAAGACTAAGTGCTACTACTTTTTGTATTTTCTTATTCATTTTAATCTCTCCTCTAATGCATTATAGCATATTTGCAAGGAGTGTTACTATAAATTTTGATGATTTTGCTTAATTTTTTGGCATACTTCTGGGCTTTTTATGATATCTTTACAAATTGAAAACAAGTACTAACTAATTTTTGCTTTCTTAGTTTGTTCTTTTTGAATCTTAATTACCTCATCAATAGACTATTAACAGACTTAGAAATTTGTTCTGGCATTAATCCTAAACCAATAGAATTTTTAATAGTTTCATTTTTTAGAAGTAAGTAACATTAAGGCTCTTTTTTGTCAATCATCATAATTTTATTATGAAAATTATCTTCTAATTTATCAAGGGCAATTAAAATAGTTGTCACTGCAAATGGGTATTTAACTTACAAATCTTCTTCTTATATAACAAAACGATTAATTATCTTATGATTAAATGGCAGACTGGAACATAATCGATATCAATTACTTAATTAAAATATCATACACAAAAAAATTTCCTTACCATAATATATAATGAGACTTATAAAAGGAGGGAAATTTATGAATAACGGATGCGGATGCAACGGCATGGGTCCTGCTATTATCTTAGTTTTATTTATATTATTAATTATCATAGTTGGAGCTTTTATTTAAGGTGATATTATGGAAAAGTGTGTAAAAAAGGATACTTGTCCTAATAAAACCAATCAAAACTACTTATTTATAATAGTTCTTTATATTTTACTTGCTATTATATTATCTAGTTTTATCTTTTATTAAAAGGGGAAAACCCTTTTTTTCTAATGCTTTTTTTTAATATTTATATTATAATGGAATTGTTAGGAAAGTAGGATGTATTATGGCAAAAAAGAAAAAACGTAAAAATAGTGATGATAAGGCTAAAGGCTATAGTGTTGAGTTAACTGGTCTTATTATTGTTTTAATAGGTATTATTGGTTTTGGCTTCGGCATCGTTGGTGCCATGATAAAAAAATTTGCTATCTTTTTAGTTGGTGAATTTTGGTTTGCCTTACTTATTCTTTTAGTGATTATTGGTATTATGATGTTATTTAGACGTAATTTACCTAACTTTAAATCAGCTAAATGGACCGGTATATTTATATTACTAGCAGTTATTTTAATTTTAGCTCATGCTACCTTCATAAAAAATAATTATACATTTACCAGTGTACTTAATGCGACAAAAGATAACTATATGGAACGCATTGCGACAATTAATGGTACGGGTCCTATTTTATCAAGTGGTCAAAGTTCTATTAGTGTTGGTGGTGGCATAATTGGAGCTTTACTTGCTGGTGGTTTAGTCCAATTATTTGGCTACATTGGTACTATGATAACTATTTCTATTTGTGCTATTTTTGGTATTGTCTTATTCTTTGATATTAATTTAGCCGAAGTATTCACAAATATTAAAGACTATATTGTTAATACTTTCTTTGAAAGCGATGACGATGAAGAAGATGATGATGAGGAAGAATCAGATAAACACGTCGAAGAAATACCTATTACTAAAGCTACTCCGCAAGTGCCAGATGCAGATAACAAAGTAATTATTACTAGTGTTGATGAATTAAAACAACGTACAGGAGTTGAACAACCAAGAGAAATTCCAGTTACAACAGGTGAGACTATAAGCAGCAGTGAACAACAAGAAGACAAATTAGTATTTGTTAATGACAATTATCGTTTGCCTGATATTAATAAGATTTTAGATCCTATTAAGAAAGACAATAAAACTAATTCCACAGAATTTATTCGCAGTAATAAAAATATCTTAGAAAGAGTCCTAAAAGAATTTGGTATTGAAGGTAAAGTAGTAGAGATTCATATGGGACCAGCTGTTACACAGTATGAAGTCCATATTCCTGCTGGTACTAAATTAAGTCGTATTGTTTCTCTAGATAAAGAAATTGCCCTAGGTATGGCGGCTAAATCAGTTAAAATAGAAGCCCCAATCCCAGGTAAAAATACAGTTGGTATTGAAATCCCTAACCCAGTTATTTCTTCTGTTCAAATTAAAGAAGTTATGGCAAACATTCCTCCTAATCAGTTAAAAGCCAAGATTTTAGTATCTTTAGGTAAAGATATCATGGGTCGTGTCCAAACTGCTGATATTTCAAAAATGCCTCACCTTTTAGTAGCAGGTTCTACTGGTTCCGGTAAATCTGTTTGTATTAACTCATTCATCGCTAGTATTTTAATGCGTTATCGTCCTGATGAAGTAAAACTAATGATGGTTGATCCTAAGAAAGTTGAACTTTCTAATTACAATGGGGTTCCGCATCTATTATGTCCAGTTGTAACTGATCCTAAGAAAGCCTCTCTTGCTCTACAAAGAATAGTAGAAGAGATGGAACATCGCTATGACTTATTTGAAGAAAATGGTGTTAAAAATATTTCTGGTTATAATGAAATGATAGATAAATATAATGAAGATAATCCTGATGATAAAAAGAAACACATGACTTATATCGTTGTTATAATAGATGAGTTAGCCGACCTTATGATGGTTGCCTCTAAAGAAGTAGAAGACTCCATTATGCGTATTACCCAGATGGCTCGTGCTGCTGGTATCCATTTAATTGTTGCTACTCAAAGACCATCAACTGACGTTATTACCGGTGTTGTTAAAGCTAATATTCCATCTCGTATTTCTTTTGCCGTATCAAGTCAAATCGATTCTCGTACTATCTTAGATTGCTCAGGAGCTGAAAAACTATTAGGAAAAGGTGATATGTTATATTTACCAATGGGTGAAAATGCCCCAATCCGTATTCAAGGATGTTTCATTTCTGATGATGAGATAAGACGTTTAATTGAATATGTTTGTTCACAACAACAAGCAAACTACGATACAAGAATAACCGCTCCTAAAGAAGAAGACCATAATCCTGTATCCGGTGAAAAAGAAGATTATGAAGATCCTTTATATAATGAAATCGTCGAATTTGCCATTAATACCGGTAAAATTTCCGCTTCCTTATTACAAAGAAGATTTAGATTAGGTTATAATCGTGCTGCTCGTTGTATTGATCTTTTAGAAGAACGAGGCATTATTGGACCTGCTAATGGTTCTAAACCAAGAGAGGTTTTAGTTAAATTAGAATCAAAAACACCAGAAGATTAGAATCTTAATTAATTGGAAAATGCAACAACATGAAGTCATAACTAAATTTAAATTTACTTTTCTTAAATATTATGTTATTATCGTAGCGAAAAATGGGAAAAATATGATATATCTAAAAACTTAATAAATACTATTCTTACTGAAAATTATGAAGAAGTATTAAAATATTATAGTTCAATTAACTTAGTTTTGGCTATTTCGGTTTTAGATGTTTATGAGGCTATAACCTTAATTAATGCTAGTAGTAATCTTTATAGTGCATCTATATTTACAAGTGATGATACTATCGCTAGAACTTTTATAAAAGATATTCATACTAAAAAAGTAATGGTAAATGCCAGTCCTTTATTAGAAAGTTTTCTTGATATAAAAGAAGAAGATTTAGTTGATATAAAAGAAATATATAGTGCTTATTCTAATAATTAATAAGATAAACCCTGATTCGTATTTTTGCTGAATTGGGGTTTTTATAATACAATCTAAATATTAAGATTATCAATCTTTTTTTGAAATCACCTAAAATAATTATGAAAAATAACCCAAAAGCGGTTGCTAAAAACTGGAAAATATAATAAAATAATCTATACGGAAGAGTGGGGATTAGAATGCCAGCAAAGAAGAAAATAAAAACAAAAAAAACAACTACAACTAATAAAGGAGTAAAGAAAAGTACCAAGAAAGTAACTACTAAATCTCCAACTAAAAAATCAACAACTAAAGACTTAAAAAAGGAGATTGAAAAAACAACAACTCCTAAAAAGGTTATAAAAAAGCAAACTACTAAAACAACTAAGGATACCAAAAAAGTATCTAAAATGCCTAAAACTACTAAGAAGACTACTCCTAAAAAGCCAGTTGTAGTAAAAGCTGAAAATGAAAAAATAAAAGAAACCATTGAATTACCAAAAACTAAAGCTCAAGTAAAACTAGAAGAAGAAACTAGAAAATTAGAATTAAAACAAGAGTTAGAACGTAAATTAGCCTTAGAAGAAAATTTAGAAAAGACTCATGAACTTAATTTAAAGAAGATAAATAAAACTAGAAAGAAAAGCCATGCTCAAAATATTGCTCGTGAAAAAACCAATGATTTTGTTAAAAAATTAAAAAAATTACAACGAAAAATAAAAATATATGGCATCGATAGTGTTATTCCTAAAAAATATATTGCAACGACAGTAGTAGCTATCTTAATAATTCTTATTTGTATTATGAGTATTAATATGGTTAAACCAGAAATTGATAATATTAATCTTGAAAATGTTTCTGAAGAAATTGATCAGTTAAAGACCCTAAGTTTTGAAATAAGTAATACTAGTAATGTTATTGAAGAAAGCAAAGCCTACAAAAGTGAGTTAAAAGAATATTATGAATACGATTTTTCCACCTTCGGTCTCCAAAGAAGTTGGTTAGATGAATTTAAAATATTTTATAATGAAAAAAATAAACAATTGTTTTTTGTTTTAAAACCAACTAACGATAATAACGATAATGTAACGGGTGCTATTGAAAAATTTTTAAAAACCAATAAAATTAATACTACTAAAGAAGAATATGATGGTTATATCTTCTATATTAATAGTAACGATGATAAAAAAGTAGTTAGTAAAATTAAACAAAGTCAAATTAAAGTATTTGATATCTTACAAGAACTAAATAAAGACGAAATCAAAGAAAAATATGGTATAGAAAGTTCTCTTTATAAAGAATATAAAGTTAAAACAGCCATGATAGTTAAATCTGATGTAACAGAATATTTACTATTTTATCCTAAGAACCATACAGCTGCTAAAGAAATAGAAAAGTTGATGGATGAGTATTACGAGAAAAGAGAAGAAAAATGGGCAAACAATGAAGAAAATCTTAACCTCATTAAAAATCGTTATACTGGTAATTACAATGGCTATTTAGTGTATATTGTTTCTAAAGATAATGACCTAGTTTTACAATTATTGAAAAAATAGATTTTAATAGATAAAAAATATGTCTAATAAAATCTATTTTTTTTATATTTAATTATCTAGAGTGTGTTAAAATAATTATGATAAGTAAGGTAGGTGAAGTAAAGATTTAAATTTAAATAATAAGAAAAAGAAAGGAAAAACATGGAAAAAAAGAATAAAGGCTTTACAATCCCTGAACTTTTGGCTGTTATTGTTATAATTGGCATCTTAGTAACCATAGCATCCGCAAGTTATAATGGAATTAGTAAAACCTTAAAAGAAAAAACATATCAAAATAAAATAAACTTGATAAAAACTAAAGCCGTTGAATATGCAACCGATAATAATGTTGATGCTGAAACTATAAGTGTTGCAAAATTATTAAATGAAGGCTATCTAGAATTGGAAAATGATACGGAAGCCAATGAAAAACTAAATAATCCTAACGGTGGTTACTTAGATTGCTACCAAGTAAGCATTAATAAAAATATCGATGATTATGATATCAATGTTACTAGTGATGATACTTGTAATATGGCAAATCTTGATAATGCTTCTAGTAAAATTACTATTTATGCTTATGAGACAGAAAAGGTAAATAATAATGTTCAGATTAATTATGAAGCCTTAGGTAGTAATAACAATACTAAATGGACAAATAAAGACGTTTACTTATTTATTGATCCTAAAACTTTACCAGTTGAAGAACTAAGTAATGTTAAAATAACTTGGACTCTTAATAATGAAATAATTACTAAAAATGGTAATTTAACTGATAGTGTTTCTAGTAATTTAGATTATGCCAATATCTATCAGGTAGAAACTAATTACTTATATAATGCTATGGTAACTGCTCAGATTGAAATCGATGGTAAAAGATATAGTCAAAAAGCCAGTGTTAAGATTGATAAAGAAAAACCTAGTGTAGCTCTTGATTTTAATGCTAGTTATGAAAAAATGGATGAACAAACGAGAAGAGCTACTAAAATTATTAATTTTAATGGTTCTGATGGTAGTGGTTCTGGTATTGGTCTTACTAAAGAAAATAATACTGTAGTTGGTTATTTCCTTACTGATGATGCCACTTACGTACCAAGTGCTAGTGACTTTAATATAACAACTGAGGCTCATCAAACTAATGCTTATGAAAATGGTACTTATTATGGTTATACCATCGATGCTGTAGGTAATATTTCTAATCCTACTAGTATCAATATTGACAATGTTACTTACGACTTACCAGTTTGTTTATTACCAAATGCTAATAAAACTTGGACTAACAAAGATTATACTTATACCTATGGCTGTAAAAATGATAAAGGAACTGGTTGTTCTTATGAATTAATAAGTAAAACTGTAACTACTGATACCGATACTTTACCAGATTTTGAATGGAAAGCAACTGATAATACTGGTAACTCTGTTAATTGTGAATCTAAAGGCTTATCTGTTAAAGTTGATAAAACCGCACCAACTTGTAATATTACTGTTATAAGTGGTACCTTAGGACGTAATAATTGGTATACTACTGATGTTAAGTTAGCCCTAAATTACTCTGATAATTTAAGTGGCATAGCAGCATATGGCATTACAACCAGTACTAATGCCGACTTTAATTCAGAAAAAGAAACAACCCTAAATTTTGATACTCCAGGTATAACTTACTATGGTTATGTTAAGGATAATGCTGGTAATGTAGGTACTTGTAATATTACTGTTAAAAGATTAACAACACCACCAACTTGTAATCTTTCTCTAAGTGGTACTAAAGGAAATAACAATTGGTATCGTTCTAATGTTGCTGTTACTATGCAAACAAATGGTTATGGTATAAGTGAAAAGAAAATATACTCACCAAACGGTGCAGTAAATAATGATTATTATACGTTAACTTATGATACTAATAATGCTACTATTACTGGTAATGTGACTAATGAAGCTGGTTTAACTGGTACTTGCTCTACAATTATAAAAAGAGATGTTACCCCGCCAGTTGCAACCTTAAGAATGAAAACTACTCATTATTGTTACCATACTATAAATGTAACTACATCTGGTGGTTGTGGTGATAGTAGTAGTTCTAGAGATATTGATTGTACAACTTGGGATAATAAAGGCTTTAATAACAGTTCAACTTTAAATAGTTATTTAAGTAGTAATGTTGGCAGTTATAAATCTTATTCTTATAAAGGTAAAACTGAGGGAGATAATGTATCTTATAACCAAGCCGAATTAGTTTGCTCTGATAATATGACTACTAATGTAAGTTATAAAATAGGTAATAAATCGGGAGCTATTTATGATTTAGATAGCGATTCTAATGCCAGAAGTAAAACTAACTATACTATGACCGGTACTTGTACCGATGAAGCTGGTAACCAAGCAAGCTCATCTAAAAACTTTTATCGTTATGAAGATGAACAATACTGTGAAAAAACCCATACAGAATATACTTGCGATAGTACTCATATCGAAGTTACTAACTGTGATGATGGTAAAAACTATACAACATCTAGTGGTAATAACTGTGGTGGTGCCGATTCTAACGGTGAATACGGTTCCAACGGTGATGGCTCATATTATGATTGCGGTTGGGGTAGCGGTGGCTCCGGTAGTACCAGTGATTGTGGACACGTTAATGAAGTTTGTGACCACGAAACTAGTTACGAAGTATCCGATGGCTTTTATAAATGTGCCGATAATAAATGGAGATAAATTATGAAGAAGAAAAAAAATAGCATGGGAATATTTATCCTTATAATCTTAGTAATACTTATCTTAATTGGACTTGTTATATTCTTCTTAACTAGAAAACCTAAAGTAACTTATGAATATTATATTAATAATAATAAAAGTAATATTGCTGGTAATAATATTTCTAATTATGAATGTAATAATGGTACAACCCTAAATATTGATGAAGATAATAATACTTATAGTATTTCATCTATTACTAAGAATTCTTTATGTAAAATATATTATGAAGATACAGCTGGTGAACAAATTATCAATTTAGCAAGTGGACTAGATACCTTAGAAGAAAAAAATAAAACTTATATTGATGATGCTAGTACCCTTCGTTATTACGGAGAAAATCCTCTTAATTATGTTTATTTTAATTGCAATAGTGATACTGATACTAATACCTGTGAAATATGGCGTATTGTTAGTATAAATAAAGTATCTGATGTAACTAAGAAAAATAAATATAACTTAAAAATAGTAAAAGATACTCCTCTAAAAGCTATAGATACTACAACTAAAAATGAAATAACCGACTTTGAATGGAATAATAATCGTGACTTTAATATTATAGAATCTAGTATTTATAAATTATTAAATGAAGCTTATTATAATGCTTCTAGTAATTATACCTATACTAATAAAGATAACAAGACCATTACTTTAGATTTCTCTAATAGTGGTTTAAAAAATGATAATGTTAGAAAGATGGTTTTATCTAATACTTGGCGTATTAATGCTAATACAGATAATAATCAAACTATTACTAATTGGTATAGTGATACCACATCTGGAAATATGGCTAATTTTAAAATTGGCTTAATAAGTATTAGTGATTATGTTCTAGCTCTAAAAGATAACTGTAAAGATATAAAGATTAATGAATTTGCTACTTGCAAGTCTAAATCTTATCTTACTAAAGAAAATGGTTTCTTTGTTTTAGATAGTTATCAAGAAAAAGAGGGATTTGTTTATCGAATTGCTGGCAATAATGCCATAAATGCTATCTATCCAACGGCTACTTATAATATTTATCCATCTTTATATTTAAATGAAGATGTTAAGATTGTAAGTGGTGATGGCAGTATATCTAATCCTTATCATTTAGGATAATTATTAAAACCTTTTAAAAGTAATAAAATGTCTTATTAATTTAAGGCATTTTTTAATTTGAAATGTTTAAAATATAGAAGTTTAAATATGTATCTTGACAGTAAGCAAACACAAGTGTTAAAGTAGTCATACTTTAAAATTTAAAAAGGGGGAAACCTTATGGATATAAATGATAGTTTAAATAAAGGAATACCAATTAGCGAACCTGTAATTCTTGATAAAACAGATATTGCCAATAACGTTCAAAATAAAGAAAAAATGGAAGATATGTTAAACGAATCTATAGTAAAATATCATAACTTTATACTAAGCCAGTCCCAAATATTATTTGGCTTAGAATTTAATGGTGCTATTGCTATAGTAACTGATTTTACTACTTTAAAACGTAAAATAGAATTTTCTGTTCATGCTTTTTATGATAGTTTAAAACGAAATTTAAATATGTCCTTATCAACAGATGACTTTGCAAGTGATGAAGAATACAGAGAGTCTTTAATAAAGCAAGCTAATAAAAAAATAGAAGCTTTAAAAAGAATAAAGACCCCAGCTGAACTTCAAAGAAAATTTCCTGTTTTACATAGAAGATATTTATCATGTGTTCAAGAGTATTATCTAGTTAAAAAGAATATTATTGAACCTCTTAATAAGTTAGATCCAATTACTAGAACTAAAAAAATGTTCCAACTTAATATGGATTTAGAACAAAAAAATCCGTTTTATAATCCTAAAAATAATATTGTAGCTATAATAGATTATACTAATTCATTCAGTTTAAAAACATTTATTGCTTCTTGTGTTATTGCCATTCCTAATATCATAAATAATAGGGATAAAATAGTTAATTATATTCATAATAATCCTATCGATTTTAGCTTTTTAGATGATGCTGATAAGGATAAGTTAGAATTATATTTTGCTTACTGTAATTTAAAACAGGCCAATAATGCTGATAGTAAATATAAACAAGATTATTTATATTATGTATCTAATTACTTTAAAGAACATAAAGATACTACAGATGATATTTCTATAATAGTGGGTGCTAGTGATGGTAAAACAATTCAAAGTGGCATTCTTACAACCATTTGCCAAGAAGTAAGTACTGGAATAATTATAACACCCAAAATTCTGTATGAACTATATCGAAAAGTTTTAATTGAAAATCCCAACTTAAAAATAATTGACTTTTCTAGTTTTGATTTTACGGGTATGAATTTAGATGAAGTATCTGCGTTTACAAATGAATATTTAAAAGACTTAGAAGTTAACTGGGAACTTTTACCACCAGATGATAAAACATTTGAAGAAAATATTATAAGACACTTAAAAGAATCAAGCAAAAATTTAAAAGATGAAACTAAGGAAGAACATGAAAAAAGACTATTAGAATTATTTATGAAAAAAAAGAACTTATATGATTCTACCAATCCACTCTTTAGAATAATGGGTAAAAATACTTTTAATGGCTATATTGGCTATGTTTATCCCAATGGACGTGTTGTTTTAGATAGATTTTATGATAAACAAAATGATTCTACTCTTGCTGATGGCAATGCCGTTTATGCTATGAATATCGAAGAATTTTATGAACTAAGTAAGCTAAGTAAATCCGAACTTATTCGAAGTAAGTTGTGCCGAAGATATATTCATAAAGGCAATTGGACAAGTAAAGTCTTAGCAAAGGAAATTAAGTTAAATGTTTGTGATAAAAAATCTGTTAACGTAAGAAGTCTGCTTAAAAAAGATTCTGATAAAAAGTAAGAAAAGTATCATAATTTAATAAAATAATATAGATAAGGTAGTATTAAAATTATATTTAATATTATCTTTTTCTATTTGCAAAAAGTAAATAAAAAGATTTGACAAATTAAAAATATGTGCTATACTAGACAAACTGTAAAAAAGGGGAGTTTTACAAAATCCCAAAAGAAAGAAGGTTTAAAAATGAATGATTTAATAATGCGTACAGAAAAACAAATTGAAAAATTGCGTAAAGCTGTATCAGTAGAAAGCAAATATGGCTTAGGAGTAGATGATAAATATAGTGATTTTGTTGTTTATATCATAGTTTCTCTAAGAAATTATTTAACAACTCTTCAAAGTTATCAGAAAATGGGTATATCTGGTGGCATTTATAGTTGCAATACCGAATTTTTTGCTAAAATGAATGAGTATATTGAATCTTGTGAATTTTATCCATTAACAAAAACTAGTGAATTTAAGGGTATCTTTGAAGGATTTAGAAGACCAAATACTCCTGATATGGTTGTTTCTTTTATTGAAACTAATTTTGATAAAATTTTGAAATTTAGTGCTTTATCTAATGAGGTTTTAAGAAGTAATGAAATATTTGCTGATGAAAAATTATACCATTATCGTCGTAATGGCAAAGTAAAAGCTAAGTTATCAGATCTTGATACTTCTTCCTTATCTTCGCTTAATGTAGTTGCAGCTTATAGAGATGGCGGCTTCGATAAACTATGTCCAAAAGATTTAGAAGAGAAAAAAAGATGTGATATAGCAAGACAAAATAAACTTATTAAGTCTCAAAAAAAATTAAGTTTAGGTAGATTTTTCCATGGACTATTTTAGTGTTTTAAAATTAAATAGCAATGCCACTATTATCGATATAATAGGTATGTATGAAGTATTATTAAAAAATACTAAAAAAGAGATAAAGGATGGTAAATCTGATATTTCTAAATTAAATGAACTAAATATGGCATTTATTCTTGCTTGTACTACTAAAAATAAAGATGAATTAGTTAATGTTAAAAATAAATATATTCTTAATAATAAAGTAATAATTATTATTGATAAGATTAAACAAACTATTACTACTTTTAAAAGTGCAAGTAATATTGGTTTTGGTATCTATTTTAATAAACTAATTGAAATCTTAAATGAATATTTAAAAGGTTACTATCGTTTAATAAATCAAATAAGACAAGCTAAAAACCTAGATGAATTTAATAAAATAACTAAAGAATTTAAAGAAATTAATTGGAGTAATTATTTTATTACTAACCTTAATGATATAAGTAAAAACATTTTAATGCCAGGCTTATATTATACTAAAGAACATCAACAGTTCCTTTATGATTTAAAAAGAATAACAAATAATTTAGAACTTATTTCATTCTTAAATAATAATATTAAATATATAGAAAAATTAGAAATAATAAATGAAACTTTAGCAAATAATATTTTTTATAATAATTATGATACTTCTAAACTTTCTTACCAAGAGTTAAACATTATTAGCAGTAAAATAAATAAAATTATTATTGAAGATGTTATTATTCATCATCTAACAATAGATGAATTAGTATGTAAATATAACAGTAGTATGATAGAAAATACTCAAAAAAGATTAGTAAAAGAACTAGGGTTTCCTAAAAATTATATGTAATAAATAGACTAGATACCATAGTCTATTTTTCGTTGTCAAAATAAATTATTTAGTTTATAATTATATTAAGATATAATAAAAAGAGGTTAATTGTTATGAATAATAATACTAATAGTAATACAAATAATACTAATATTAATAATATACCAAGTAATACAGTACCCCAAGTAAATACTAATAATAACAATAATGGCATAGTAAATAGTACTAATACTACAGTAAATGCTACCATAAATAATCCTGTTAATAATAAAGTAACTAAAGCAAACCATACAAATACTAGCACTACTCAGCCTAATAATTCTACTCCAAGTAATGATTCTAATAGCCAAAATAATATTAAAATTCAAGAAACTAGTGTTACTAAATCCCAAAAAGGAACCCTTACAGTTGCCACTTTAAATAATGGTACAGTTAATATTGTAAATAATAGCTTTCCTGAACAAATTGATATTAACGTTAAAGCCAATAAAATAGTTACTAAAAATGGTAAAAGAGTTCGGATAATGACTAAAAGAGAATTAATAACTAATATTATTTTAAGTTTCTTTTTCGTTCTTGCTTTATGTGGAGTAGGTTATGGAACTTACTATTATATCTTTAGAAATAATCCTCGTAATTTTGAAACTAAAAATGTTACTGTTGAATACGGAGAAGAAATACCTGTATCTGTTAAGAATTATATTAATTTAACTGATATTAGTGAACCAGATTATAACTTAGATTTATCTGCTGTTAAAAACGAAATAGGTACATATACTTATAAAGTAAGCTATGGTAATACTGTTAAGACTGGTACTATAACAATCAATGATACTAAAGCTCCTGTTATAACCTTTAAAACTTTAACTGATATTGATAGTGACACTGAAATTACTAAAGATATGTTAGTCGAATCATGCGAAGATCCATCCGATTGTACTTACGATTTAACCAGTCCAGTTGATACAACAAATCCTGGCGAAGTAACGGCTAGCATAACTGCTAAAGATAATCTTGGTAATAGCAAAGATTATACTATAAAACTAAATATTATTGAAAAAATAATTAATATAGTATGTAAGGGTACCGTTGTAACTACCGATGAATCAGGAAAGACTATTTTAGAAAGTAATAATTATAACTTAAAATTCAATACTTCTAAAAATTTAAAACCTAGTACTTTAAATACAATTAGAACTTATTTAAGTGAAAGTGATTATCTCTCTGTAAAGGATGGCTTAACAGCAAATGGTTATACTTTAGAAGAAGTAAATAAAAGAGCTCAAAAAGATTCAAGTATTGATAATGTTGCTAATTTAACTACGCAAGATGAAATAAAAACTCATTTAGAAAGTAGTGGCTATACTTGTACAATTGATGGAAACTAAAAAATAATATTTAAAATTATTTAAAATATAGATGTGTAAATTTTATTGCTTTACACATCTTTTCTATAGAAAAAATATCTTAGATGATATATAATTAAAAGGTAGAGAAAAGAGGTAAAATATGAGAAAAATAGTTGATGGTAATACTGCTTGTAGTAATATTGCTAATCTATTTACAGAAATTGCATCAATTTATCCTATTACACCATCTAGTCCGATGGCTAGTAATATCGATAATTTAAAATTAAAAAAGAAAAATTTATTCAATGAATCCGTTGAGGTTGTAGAAATGCAAAGCGAAGCTGGTGCCGCTGGTGCTATGCACGGAGCCTTAATTAGTGGTTCTCTAGCGACTACTTTTACAGCATCGCAAGGACTACTTTTAATGATTCCTAATATGTATAAAATTGCCGGTGAAGGCTTACCAGGAGTAATTCATGTTGCGGCTCGTACCGTTGCTACCCATGCCTTATCAATCTTTGGTGATCATAGTGATATTTATGCGACTCGTGGTACTGGCTTTGCAATGCTTGCATCAACCAATGTTTTTGATGCCCAAAACTTAGCAGCTGTTGCTCATCTTTCAACCATTGAAGGTAGTGTTCCTTTCTTACATTTTTTTGATGGTTTTAGAACTAGTCATGAGCTAAATAGTATTGAGGAATTACCAGATGAAGAACTTCTAAAATTAATTGATTTTGATAAAGTAAATGCCTTTAAAAAGCATGCTCTTAATGTTGGCTGTGGCTACCAAAGAGGTATGGCAGAAAACGAAGATATTTACTTCCAAAGTGTTGAAGCTCGTAATGCTGATTATTTAAAAATTCCTGATATCGTAAATAATTATATGGAAAAAATTAATTGTATTATGCATACTGATTATAAACCATTCAATTACTATGGCTCACAGACAGCTAAGTATGTCATTGTTGCCATGGGTAGTGTTTGTGATACCATAAAACTTACTATTAATGAATTAAATAAAGAAAATAATATTTATGGTCTAATTGAAGTTCATCTATACCGTCCATTTAGTAAAGATTATCTAACCAAAGTTTTACCAAGTACGGTAGAAAAAATAGCTGTCTTAGATAGAACAAAAGAATCAGGTAGCATTGGTGAACCATTATATCTAGATGTTGTTGCATCTCTTAATGATAAAAATATCCAAATTGTCGGCGGACGTTACGGCTTATCTAGTAAAAATACAACTCCAAGTGATATCGCTGGTGTTTATAAAATGCTAGCAACTGAACTTAAAAATAACTTTACAATCGGTATTAACGATGATGTAACTAACTTAAGTCTAACAAGAGTGCCAATGGATATTGAGGTTGCCGATAAAGAACTTATTATCTATGGTTATGGTTCTGATGGTATGGTATCAACTTCTAAAGATATCATGCATTATCTAGGCGAAGAAAAAGACTTACACGTTCAAGGTTACTTCCAATACGATAGTAAAAAATCTGGTGGTGTAACTGTCTCTAACCTAAGAATGTCAAGTAAACCAATAAATGCACCTTATTATGTTCTTCATCCATCATTACTAGTTATTACTAAAGATGCTTATTTAAAAGATTTTGATATGTTTAGTAATTTAAAAGAAAATGGTATTTGCTTAATTAATACTAATAAAAAATCTCATGAATTAGATGAAATTTTACCTAATAAAGCTAAAGATTTAATTAAAAATAAAAATATTAAAGTATTATTAATTGATGCTGATAAGATAGCTTTAGAAAATGGTATTAAGGGTAAAATTAGTAAAATTATGGAAATCGTTATCTTAAAACTAATGGGATTTAATGATGCTGAAGATTATATCAAAGATTCTATTCGTAAAAAGTTCGGTACTAAGGGTGATGATATTGTTAATGCTAATATTAACTCTTTAAGTAGTGCAGTTAAGAGTGTTATCCTTGTTAAAGCTGAATTTAAAAATAAAGAAGAAACAGAGTCCCATGATGATATCTTTACTTTAATTAATAAAAGAGAAGGGGATAACCTTAAAGTATCTGATTTAATGGCTTATAAGAATGGTATCTTCCCTAATGGTCTTGCTGCTAATGAAAAACGTAAAATAACTAATATGGTACCAAAATGGATACCTGAAAATTGCATTCAATGTGGTATGTGTGCAACCGTTTGTCCTCACGCAGTAATTCGCCCAATTATAACCGAAGCTAAAGATGAAGAAAGAGGTATTAAAGTACTAGGACATACTGATTATAATTATGAGATTGTCGTTAGTGAAGCTGACTGTACTTCTTGTGGTTTATGTATCAATGCTTGTCTTGGTAAATCTGGTAAGAAAGCTCTAGAATTTGGTGAAGCAACATATGAAACTCAAGATTATGCTGATAAAATGTTTAAAGAACATAAAAATCCGGAAATTTTTGATAGATTTACTTTAAAAGGTGCATCTCTAAGAAAACCATGCTTCGAATTTAGTGGTGCTTGTGCTGGTTGTGGGGAAACTCCATACTTAAAGATGTTAAGTCAATTATTTGGTGAAAAATTAGTTATTGCTAATGCAACAGGTTGTTCATCAATCTACGGTGGTTCTGCTCCATCAACCCCATACTTAATTCCTTGGGCTAACTCATTATTTGAAGATAATGCTGAATTCGGTTATGGTATGTATTTAACTTATAAAAATACCCAAAAACGTATTCGTGATATTATTGCTAAGTCTATAGATTGCGTAAGTGAAGACGTAAAAGAGTTACTAAATAAATGGTTAGAAAATGAAACTAATTATGACATAACTAAGGAAATCGTTGATAAATTACAAACTATGGAAATTCCAAAAGACATAAAAGATATTCTAGAATACATGGTTGCTCGTAGTGTCTTTATCGTCGGTGGTGATGGTTGGGCTTATGATATTGGCTTTGGTGGTATCGACCATGTCTTATCTAGTGGTGAAAATGTTAATGTCTTAGTACTTGATACTGAGGTCTACTCGAATACTGGTGGTCAAGCATCTAAATCAAGCCGTGTTGGAGCCGTAGCTGAATTTGCTAACATGGGTAAAAAAACAGCTAAGAAAGACTTATTTAAAATAGCTATGTCATATCCAAACTGTTATATCGGTAGTATCTCTTTCGGTGCTAACTTCATGCAAACTATAAAAACCATGAAAGAAGCTGAATCTCATAATGGACCAAGTTTGATTATTTGTTATTGTCCATGTATCGAACAAGGACTTCATGGAGGTATGTCAAACTCTATAAGTGAAGAAAAACTAGCCGTAGAATGTGGTTATGTTAATTTAATGCGTTATGTACCAGAAGATAAGAAGTTATATATCGATTCTAAAGAACCAGACTTTACTAAGTATGAAGACTTCTTAAAGAATGAAGTAAGATATAGTAGTTTAATGAAGAAAGATAACGAACTTGCTAAAGAATTATTAGATATTCAAGTAAATAATGCTAAAGAAAGATATAACTTCTATAAAGATATAGCAAGTAAAAATAATTAAAAATGTATTAAAGATGTAGATATTTGTCTGAAGTTGTAAGATAAAAGTAGACACAAAAAAGATGTGTTTACTTTTTCTTTGGT
>ENA-OPXC01000477-OPXC01000477.1-human-gut-metagenome-genome-assembly--contig:-NODE-477-length-36698-cov-15.756843_pt1 | contig 36698 bp, 39 predicted proteins | sample MGYA00241512_ERZ502016 | MGnify/ENA primary metagenome ERZ502016 (study PRJEB25962, sample SAMEA2043043) | human gut metagenome | biome: human gut; feature: human-associated habitat; material: faeces...
ATTTACTTATTCAATAGATAATAATACACCAGAAATTTTATTATCTATTAAAGATAGTAGTAATAATGAAATAACTACTTTAACTGGTTTAACTTATAAAACGGTTACTGATGGCAAAGGCGCATCAATAAAAGGATTTGATATAACAAATAAAAAAGGATTAGTAACAATATTAAATAATAGAGAAATAACAACAACAAGTACTAAAACAGAAGAGTGGAATGTAACTGTAATATTTGTGAACTATAATTCTAATCAAGCAGGTAATGCAGGAAAAAATTTTAGTGCTAAGTTAATGATACAAAAGGAAGAATATAAACAAACATTAGTAGAATATGTAAAATCACAATACACAGGAACTCAAGGGGAAAATTCACTATATTATCATGACTCAACACTCGTAAACGGAGCAGGAGACAATAGTTATAGATATGCCGGAGCAAGTGAAAGTGTAAATAATTATATATGCTTAGGTTCAGATGCCATAACATGCCCAGATGCAAATTTATTTAGAATAATCGGAGTATTCGGAGAACAAGTAAAAGTAATAAGAGCAAAATCAGTTGGTAGCCAATTTTGGGATACAAGTGGATCTAATACATGGTCAACATCAAGTTTAAATACATATTTAAACGGAGAATATTTAACAAGTCTTGGAACATTAGCAGATAAAATATTAACAACAACATGGAAGGTTGGCGGAGGAAATAGTGGACCTTTAATGTTTTCTGTTCCAAAAACAGCATATCAATATGAGGTGGGAAGTAGTGCATCAAGTACAACATATGCTGCAAAAATAGGGTTAATGTATGTAACAGATTATTATTATAGCGCAAGTCCAAATGCATGGACTCTAGTAGGATATGAAGCTAGTGATGCAACAAAAGATTATAGAGCAGCAACAAGTATAAATTGGTTGTATTTAGGCTATGAATGGACTATTTCCCGCTTTTCCGACGATACGGCTACTGCGTTCTATGTGAGTTCTGGTGGCGTGAGTGGCAACAGCGTAGACCACCCTGCTAAGGCGCGGCCGTCCTTCCATCTTTTGTCTTCTACAACCTATGTGTCAGGGTCAGGAAGTATGAGTGACCCTGTGCGAGTAAACTAAGTTAGGACATATTGTTTGTCTAGCGACGAAGGTGCTAGGCAAACGGGGTAAAAAATTATGCTGATTCAAGAAGGACAGCAGTAAACTATGGTAGAAAAATGTCTGTCGCGGCTCGCGGTTTGCGCAGGCGTGACAGTAGGCGGGGGTGTTAAAATAGAAATTGATATAAATGTAGATATTAAAAGTAGTTTAAGAGCTTTTGCTCTTTTATTTTGGATGAAAATAGTGTAATATTAAGTTGGTGATATATATGGATATTAAAGTGTTAGTTGTTGGCGCTTTGCAAGAGAATTGTTATGTTTGTAGTATTGGAAATAATGCTTTTATTGTTGACCCGGGTGATGAAGCTGATAGAATAATTGATGCATGTATGGGTAAAAACGTTGTGGAGATAATTGTTACTCATCATCATTTTGATCATGTTGGAGCTTTAGATGAAATTAAGAAGTATTTTAAACTTGAAGAAAATGTTAAAAGTGATATCTTTGATTATGAAATAATTGAAACTCCAGGTCATACAAGTGATAGTAGAAGTATTTATTTTAAAAATGAAAAAGTTATGTTTACTGGAGATTTCTTGTTTTATCGTTCTATTGGAAGAACCGATTTAGATACAGGTAATGATATAGATATGATTAAAAGTTTAGAAAAAATTAGTGAATATCCCGATGATATAATTATTTATCCAGGTCATGGACCTAAAAGTACATTGGGAAGAGAAAAGAATAATTTTAAATATTATTATTAGATAATATAAATAGCTGAATAAAATTAAAACTGATAGGTTGTGCTATCAGTTTAGTTTAATATGTTTTTTCTGAGAAACTATGTGAGTAAATAATTGGTTCCATGAATTCAACATAATTTAAATAAATTATTCTAATTAAGTACCAAAGATTATTTGTGTTATCTCTGATTATAAGATGATCTCTTCCAGCTTCTTCAATAATTCCTTCATAAACTTTGTTTTGCCATGCACTACTGTCTGGATAAGAAACATAAGCTTTTATCTTTCTTCCTTTATTTAACCTTAGGATATTTTCAATATAGCTTTGTTCATCTGGTAAATTGCTATTATTTACTTCAGATACAGACATGTTTCCTGGTGGTGTTCCGAAATTAGAACTTGGAAATGTTGGATTTTGGTAGAAATTACCATTCATTTTATATTCACCTCTAAAACAATATATGTTTTTTATCAATAATAATTGCTAAAAAATAAATATTAGTTTATAATTAATATAGAAAAGTGGTTGAAGATATGGAGAAAATTAATTACAAAGAAATAATTTTTGATGGATGTTCATTAGTTTTTGGACTATTTTTTTATGCAATGTGTTTTAACTTGTTTTTAACCCCGAATGATTTAGTTGTATCTGGCTTTAGTGGTATTGCTATTGTTATGCAAAAATTATTTGGATGGACACCATCAGTATTCTTACTTATTTCAAATATTATACTATTAATTATTTGTTTTATATTCTTAGGATGGAGTACGACTAAAAAAAATATTATTGGTTCCTTGTTATATCCATTAATGGTTACATTATCAATGCCAGTTGCTAATTTTTTAACAAGTTATTTAGTTACTGAAGACTTTTATTTAACACTATTATTTGCAATATGTTTATATGGAATTAGTAGTGGTTTTATATATAGAAGTGGTTTTACTGCGGGTGGTTCTGATATAATTATGCAAATAATAAATAAGTATTGTAAAGTAAGTGAATCTAAGGCTATGCTATTTGCTAATGGATTTATTATACTTTCTGGTATGTTAGTATTTGGTTTTACTAAAGGTGTTTATTCATTTATCATTTTATATTGTTCTACATTTTTTGTTGATAAGATTATGTTTGGTATTTCTGATAGTAAATTATTTTATATTTATACTAGAAAAACTAGAAAGATTAAAAAAGTTATTCTTGAAGAATTTGAAACAGGTTTTACAACAATTCCTGGTACTGGAGGATATTCTCACAAAAATGGTGTTATAATTATGTGTGCTGTATCTAATAATGATTACTATTTACTTAAGAAGAGAATTTTAGAAATTGATCCGAGTGCGTTTATGATTATTGATAAATGTTATGAAGTTAATGGAGGAGTTAAGAGAAGTAATATTCCATTTTTATAATATTTGTGGTAAACTATTTATGTGATTGCTTATGAAAAAGATTGTTATATTTGGTGGAGGAAGTGGGCTTTCTCAACTTTTAAAAGGAATAAAATTATTTCCAGTGGAAATTACAGCGGTGGTATCAGTTGCTGATAATGGCGGAAGCACTGGTCTTCTTCGTCGTGAGTTAAAAATACCTGCGGTTGGGGATATAACTAAAGTTATGCTTAGTATGGCTGATACAAATCAAGATGTAATGGATTTAATGAATTATCGTTTTACTAAATCTAAAACTTTAGGTATTCATTCTGTAAAAAACTTGTTATTAATGGCTTTGATGGATTTAAAAGGTAATTTTGCGAGTGCTATGCCTGTTATGGAAAAACTTCTTGATGTAAAAGGAAATATTTTGCCATTAACTGAAGATAATGTAAATTTAGTTGGTATTACAAGTAATGGTAAAAAAGTAATCGGAGAACATCAAATAACTAAATGTGCAAGTAAGATTGTGGAAGTAAAATATGATAAAGATATAGTTGTTAATCCTAAAGTAATAAATGCTGTTAAAGATGCAGATTTAATAATATTTTCATCTGGAAGTTTACTTACAAGTATTGTTCCACATTTAATTGATAAAAAGTTAGTTGATGTAATAAATAAAGCTAAGGGAGAAAAAGTTTATATATGTAATTTATTTACTCAACCTGGTGAAACTGATGGTTTTACTGTTTATGATCACATTAAATATCTAGAAAAATATTTAGGTAAAGGTAGTATAGACGTAGTTATAGCTAATAATGAAGATATAAGTAGTGATTTAGCTATAAAATATAGAACTGAGGAACAAAAAGACCCAGTAGTTTTAAATATGAATGAATTAAGAGATAAAGATATTTATGTTATTTCTGATAAACTTTTTACAATAGAAGATGGTTGGTATAGACATGATGCTTTAAAAACAGGGTATTTGTTGTTCTCATATTTAATGGATGGTAGAAAATGACGTTTACAACTAGTTTAAAAGAAGAAATAGCAAAGCATGAAATAAATAGTATTGAAGCTAGATATGAATTAATGGCATTTTTAAATAGTGTTGCAAAGTTTAATAAAGATGAAATTAGTTTAACGCTAGAAAATGCAAGTATTGCGAGAAGAATTTATAAAGAAATAAAAGAAATATATGGGGTAAGTCCAAATATTGTAATAAGGGTTCAAAAAAGATTTAAAGTAAAGCAAATATATATATTAAATGTTAAAGAAAAAGTAGATTTTATAAAAAAAGATATTAGTGTGGGGATAAAAATTGAAGTTGATGATTTAGTTAGTGATGAAGAAAAAATTGCTTTTATTGAAGGTGCTTTCTTAGCTGTAGGTAATGTTTCTAATCCAAGTACTAGTGGTTATCATTTAGAATTTATTTTTACGAAAGAAAGGCTTGCTAAACAAGTACTTAATTTACTTAATTATTTCAATTTAAAAGCTAAATTAATTAAACGTGGTTATAAAAATATTGTTTATATTAAAGCTAGTGAAGCAATTAGTGATTTGATAAAAATGTTTAAAGCTACAAGTTCATTGTTTTATTTTGAAGATATAAGAATTTATAGAGATCATAAAAATATGGTTAATAGGTTAAATAATTGTGAAATTGCTAATCAAGAGAAAACGTTTAGAACAGGTCAAGTGCAACTTGAAAATATTAATTATTTAAAGATGCATGATTTATTTGATTTACTTGAAGAAAACACTAGAATTGTTGCAGATGCAAGAGTTAAGTATCCAGAAGTTTCTATGCAAGAACTTGCTGATATAATAACCCTTGAAAATAATTATAAAATAGGTAAATCTGGTGTTAATCATCATTTTATTAAAATAAATAATTTAGTTAAAAGACATAAAGAAAGAAGTGAAGAAAATGGTAGTTAGACTTGCTGCAGATATACAACCAGATAGTATTTTAGATGGTTCTGGTATTAGAACTGTAATTTGGTTTCAAGGGTGTCTACATAATTGTGAAGGGTGCCAAAATCCTGAAACTCATGATATGAATAGTGGCATGGTTGTTGATATTGATGATATAAAAATGAAACTTAAGAATTTGAAATATCAAAGTGGTATTACACTTTCTGGTGGTGACCCATTTTTTCAACCTGAGGCTGCCTTAGAAATAGCAAAATTTGCTAAGAGTATTGGTTTAAATGTCTGGGCTTATACAGGATTTACTTTTGATGCATTGCTTAATGGAGATAAAAAAAGAAGAGATTTGTTAGAGTATGTTGATGTTTTAGTAGATGGTAAATTTATGCTAGATAAAAAAAGTTTAAATTGTAAGTTTCGAGGAAGTACTAATCAAAGATTAATTGATGTTAAGAAAAGTTTAGAAAGCGGGAGTGTTATATTATATGGAATTTAGTGAAGGTGTTAATTATACAATACTCGTTAATAATGCAAATAAGGCTTTTTTGGAGAACTTCGAAAGTTACAAGGTTTTGGATACTATGGATGGTTTTGATGCAATAAAGATGCAGGTTGAGGTGTTTTTAAGTAAGAGAATTGTGTTTAATGAAATATGGTATTATTTAAGTAAGGAAGAAAAGAGTGAATTATTAGAAATATTAAAAAGAAGAAATGTAAGTTTTGTTAATATAACTAGTAATGTAGAAGATGTAATATATAGTGATTATGTAATAGTTTATGATGATGATAAGAAAATATTAGAAGGTAATAAAGAAATGGTTTTAAGAAATGAAAAATTATTAAAAAGATTAGGTTATGGAATACCTTTTGTAGTGGATTTATCAATACAACTTAATTATTATGATATATTTGATACAGTTTATTATGATATGGATAAACTAACGGAGGCATTATGGAATTAAAATTAAATGGTAATATTATAGGTGTTGTAAGTAATGATTTTAAAGAAGATAATGTTAATGGTAAAGTAAGAGATATCGTAGTAAAAAAGAGTAGTGATGCTTTGAAAATGGTAGGTTTAGATGATACATATTTAGATAAAGATATAAGTGAGTTATCTTTGAGGGATAAAAATAAAATAATACTTGCTAGTAAGTTACAAGATAAAGAAATTATGTTAATTAACTTTAGTAGAGGTTTAACTAATAAAGATATAGAGTTTTTTAAGAAATTGTTTAAAAAGATAATTAGTTATGGAAGAAAGATAGTTTTAGTAGATAGAAATAGTAATATGTTTATAAATTGTGTTGATAAGATATATGTTATTAACAATAAAAAAATAGTTCTTGAAGTAAATGATATATATGATAAAGGTTTAGAAAAATATATTGAAGTACCAAAGATAGTAGAATTTACTAATAAAACATTAGATTATGGTGTTAATATAAATCATTATAATGAATTAGATGATTTATTGAAAGCTATTTATAGGATTAAATCATGAGATATTTAATTAAGTTTAGTTATGATGGAACAAGATTTCATGGCTTTCAAAGACAAAAAGATGTTAAAAATGTGCAAGGAACATTAGAGATAGTTTTAAGTAAAGTGTTAGATGAACCAATTACTATAAAGGGAAGTGGCAGAACTGATGCAGGTGTACATGCTAAAATGCAATGTGCTCATTTTGATACAGATAAAATTATTAGTCATAAAGATATTGATAAAATAAATGAATTATTAAAAGAAGAAATAGTTATTAATAAATGTATGCTTGTTAATAGAAAGTTTCATGCTAGGTATGATGTTAAGAAGAAGACTTATGTTTATAAAATAAATACTGGTAAATATAAAAGTAATTATAATGGTTATTATTATCAAATAAAGTATGATTTTGATATAAAAGGTATGAAAAAAGCAAGTAAGTTATTAGTAGGTACTTATGATTATCATAATTTTGTTAGTGGTTATAGAGATGATTATACATCAACAATTTATAAGATAAAAATAAAAAAATATGGTGATATTTTAACATTTAAGTTTGTGGGTATTGGTTTTTATAGATATATGGTTAGGCATTTAGTAGGAGCTTTACTTGATGTTGGTAAAGGTAAAATAGATATTCATGTTATAGAAAATATGTTAGATAAAGATATTAATAAAACATTAAGTGTTGTTCCAGCGGAAGGGTTATATTTAGAGAAAATTGATTATTAAAAGAGTTTTTTGTAAAAAAATAAGTAAAATTTTAAGAAAATAGCTAAAAAGGTTTGACTTTTGGCTATTTTTTTCATATAATTTTAATCGGTACATTTTATTTATGTGATTTGTTTAGTTGTGGGAAAATTAAACAAAAAACATAGTGAAAGGAATTAGTTTTATGAAAACATTTATGCAAAAAAAAGAAAATATCGAAAGAAATTGGTATGTGATTGATGCTGAAGGTAAAACTTTAGGTCGTGTTGCAACTAAGGCTGCTCATGTATTACGCGGAAAACACAAAGTTACTTATACTCCATATGTTGATTGCGGAGATTATGTAATTATTGTAAATGCTGATAAGGTAGTTTTAACTGGAAATAAACTAGAAGATAAGAAATATTATAATCATAGTGGTTTCCCAGGAGGACTAAGAGAACGTAGTGCTAAAGAAATGATTGAAAAATATCCAGAAGAAATGGTTGAAAGAGCTGTTAAGGGAATGCTTCCTCATAACAGACTTGGAAGAGCTATGGGTAAGAAATTATTTGTTTATCGTGATGCAAATCATAAGCATGAAGCTCAAAAGCCTAAGGCTTTAGAAATTAATTAGGAGGAATTATGGCTAAGAAACAAGAATGGACAGCAACTGGTAGAAGAAAAAGAAGTGTGGCAAGAGTTAGACTTGTTGGAGGTACTGGTAATATTACTGTTAATGGTGTTGATGTTAATGATTATATGCCTTATGCAACATTAGTAATGGATTTAAAACAACCTCTAGTTGCTACTGGAAATGAAAACAGATTTGATATTGATATCAATGTTAAAGGTGGCGGATTTTCTGGACAAACTGGAGCAATTCGTTTAGGTATTACTAGAGCACTTTTAGCATTCGATGCTAATACTGACCAAACAAGAGAAGATAGTTATAGACATATTCTTAAAAATGCTGGATTTATTACAAGAGATCCAAGAGTTAAAGAACGTAAGAAATATGGTCTTAAGAAAGCAAGAAGAGCTCCACAATTCTCAAAGAGATAGAATTATATTTTCTTTTAAACCTCTTAAACTCAGTGTTTATGAGGTTTTTTAGTGGGTTTACTTAGTCTTAAGTCCTTTAAATTTTTTTCTGTAGCCAACAAATAAATAAATTTTTGATATATTTTAATGTATTTATAACTTTGGAAACTGTGTTTATTATTGACTATTTTTAAGATTTAATTTATCATTATAGTAGGTGATACTAATGAGAAAAGTGTTAAATAAGAAAGCTTTTACTTTAACAGAATTGATTGCAACAATTGTTATACTATCTATTTTGATAACATTGTCTGTTGTGGTATTTGTAAACATTAGAAGAAGTGCATTAGAAACAGAATATAGTAATTTGGTATCATATTTAGAAACTAAAGGAATTGAGTATGCAAATAGTACTAATATTACAACAATAAGTGTAGAAGATTTAATAAAAGAAGGTTATGTTAAACCAGATGATGAATCAGATATATATAACCCAATAAATAAAACAAGTTTAAATTGTTATTTAATTAAAATGGAATTTAAAGATGGAGAATATGTTGCTAAGTTTAGTGAAAATAGTGGTAGAAATGAAGATGGAACATGTAAAGAATATACTAAAACTAGTGATTTTAAAATATGTATAGTTAATGGTAATGATTGTGAAGAAATAGTTGATAATGAATGGTTTGGTAATGATGTTACTTTAAGGATAAAGTATAGAGATACTTTGCTTAGCCGTAGCGATGCGAATTTTAATTGGTTAACAAATACTGGATATTCAAGTGAGGAAGATACTGTATCAACGGATGTAAAGTTAATTAGTGATGTAATATATAAATGTGAAGTAATATTTGGTGAAGTAACAGGTGTTGCTATTGAGAATATTAAAATTGATAAAGAAAAACCAGTTATTAGTGAAGTTAAAGTTGATACTAATTGGAGTACAACTAAGATAATAGAAATAGTTGCAAGTGATGGAATAGGTTCTGGTATAAAAGGATATTTTGTTGAAGGTATAACTAGTGATTATCAAAGCAGTAATAAAATAGAGGTTAAGAAAGATGACGATTATAAAATATATGTTAAAGATAATGCAGGTAATGTTTCTGATGTAAAGATTGTAAAAGTAGAAAAAATTGATAGTGGAAAACCAACTATAACGCGTAAAGGTGATGAATTTCAAATACTAGTTGGGGAAGATAAACATGTTTTATCTGAGTATTTTGTTGTTACTTATTCAGACAGTGGGGGAACAACTACTTGTGATTATGAAAGAACTAAGGATTTAACTGTTGGAAGTTATAATTTGGCATGTACTGTTGTTGGTGGGAATGGATTAACAGCTTCTGATAGTATAACCCTTAAAGTTTTGCCTAGAACTCCATCTACCCCAGTAGTTGAAGTTAAATATACTGATGATACTGGTAGTGCTTATAGTGGTGATTGGACAAATAAAAACTTGTATTTTAAGCTAACTCCAGGAAAATCTTCTGATATTGTAACAGTTTATCAATATAAAATAGGAAATGGTAGCTGGAGTACCCCAAGTTGGTTATCAATGACTGGTAATAGTGGAGGTTTTGTTTATTCAAGTGAAGTTGAAAATACTATATATATTAGAGCTTGTAATGGAAATGATTGTAGTAATTCAACTTCGGGAATAGCCTTAAAAATTGACAAAACAGCACCTACATGTAATTTATCAATATCTTCATCTAGAATTTCTATGGGAACAAAATCTAGTGATGTTACAAAATCCGGAGTAAATAAAAGTTCAACTCCAAGTTATACAAGTACTTATCAAAGTATTGGTACAGGTACTTTTTATGGCCATGTTTATGATAGAGCTGGAAACACGGGTACTTGTAATTTAAGTGTTACTTCAACTAGTTCATCCAGCAGTTCTTACTCTTGTTCATATGATTGTGGTTATTGGACCGAGCCTTCATGTAGTTATGTTTGTTATAGATATATGACAGCATCTGAAAAAGCAAAAGGCAAATGTAGCGGAAGTGCAACAGAAGGTGCATATAATACTTGCTGGAGATGGCATTCTTCATCAAGTTGTTCAAGTTCTTATCCTTATCTAGATTCATCTGGTACTTCTTGTTCTGGAAGCAGTGTCTATGTATCACAAACTTGTTATAAAACATGTTATGAAACAACGTATTATTGTCAAAATGGATATTCAAAACTAAATAATAGTTATTGCTATAAATAAATTCAAAGTAAAATTGCTTTGAATTTATTTGTTATTATTGACTAATTTAGTTTTTTAAATTATCATTATTATAGGGTGATGTTGTTGAAAATAATAGAATCTGTAAAAAAACGTATTAAGGTTATTAAAAAAAATAAAGCATTTACTTTAACAGAGTTAATTGCTGTTATTGTTATTTTGTCTATTTTAATAACTTTGTCTGTTGTTGTATTTATGAATATTAGAAGAAATACATTAGAAAAAGAATATACTAATTTAGTTTCTTATTTGGAAACTAAAGCGGCTTTGTATGCAAAAGATACAGGTATAACAACAATAAGTGTAGAAGATTTAATAAAAGAAGGGTACATAAAACCAGATGATGAAACAGATATATATGACCCAAGAGATAATAAAAGTATGAATTGTTATTTAATTAAAATGGAATATAAAGATGGGGAATATATTGCTAAATTAAGTGATGATTTCACTAATGATGATGGAACATGTAAAGAATATACTAAAACTTCTGGATATGAAATTTGTAGAATAAATGGAAATAATTGTTATTCTATAGGTGCTGATGAATGGTTTAATGAAAATATAAAACTAGGAATTAAAGATGTTAATGGATTAATAAATAGAGTTGATGCAAGTTATAGTTGGTCAACAAATACAGGATTTACAAGTAATAATAAAGATGTTACTACTGAAGTAAGTTTAATTGGTGATATAACTTATAAATGTGAAGTAAAATTGAAAGATGAAACTGGTAAAGATATAATTGGTGTTGCTACTAAAGAAATTAAAATAGATATGGAAAAACCAATTATAAGTGAAATAAAATATGATAATAATTATAATACAAGTAAAACAATAGAAATTATAGCAACTGATGGAATGGGTTCTGGTATTGGTGGTTATTCTATTGTTCCTGATGGTCATGATTGTAATAATTTTAGTAGTAGTAATAAAATTGATGTTAATGACAATGGTTATTATAAAGTATGTGTTAGGGATAAAGCTAAAAATATAAGTAATGTTGAAAGAATTAATATTGAAACTATTGATAAAGAATATCCTTTTATCGAAGCTAAAGGTATTAAGTTTGAAATAGATGTTGGTACTGATAATGTAATTTTAGATACATATTTTACTGTAAAATATTCTAAAAGTGGAGGAACTACAACTTGTACTTATGGAGAAAATGAAATTAAAACAACTGGTTCTTTACCTATTGGTACTAATAGAATAGTATGTAATGCTTTAGGGAATAATGGTTTAGGAAAGACAGCTTCAACTAATATTGTAGTAAAGCCCCTTATCCCAGAAAAACCTACAATTGTTGCTAAACTTGAAAGTGCTAGTGGTAGTGCTTATGATAGTAGTTGGACATCTAAAAACGTTTATATAGATATTACTCCAGGTAGAAGTAATGATATAGTAACAAGTTATCAATATAAAATAGGGTCTACTGGAAGGTGGATTACTCCAGGTAATTTAAATGTTAGTAATAATAAAGGTAATTATGTAATAAATACAAATACTAATGGTGATGTTTATGTTAGAGCATGTAATTCAAGAGGTTGTGGTAGTGAATCAAATGCTAAAACAATTAAGATTGATAAAACTGCTCCAACTATAAAAGTTAAATCAACGATAACTCCAATTACAATTGGAACAAATACTAAGTCAACAGAATTTTTTGATGTTACTTATTCAATTAGTGGAGGTACAACTATTTGTACTCCAACTACAACAGGTTCACTAGCGATTGGAAGTCATGAAATTTCATGTACAGCAACTAGTGGTAGTGGTCTTAAATCAACTGCAAAATTTATTTTAAGTGTTATTGCCGATGCCCCTTCGGCTCCAACAATTATAACAAAATATAGAAATGCGAATGGGGCAATTTATTCAGGTTCATGGACAAATAGAACTATATATATTGGAATTACTGCTGGTTCTACCTCTGATACAATAACAACTTATCAATATAAATTTTCAACTGAAAGTTCATGGAAAAATATTTCGTGGTTATCCTTAAATTCTGATAAATCTGGAAGTTTTACATATTCAAGTGAAGTTGATGATACAATTTATGTTAGAGCTTGTAATGGAAGCAACTGTAGTGGAGCATCTAATGGAAAAATAATTAGAATTGATACAACACCACCAGATATTTGGTGTGATGGAAGTGGTGCATATATGAATCATGGTGGTTATACTAGAACAGTTAGTGTTTCAGGATGTAGTGCTTATGCTACTTTTAGAAGCGGAATTGAATCATCATCTACATTTGGGCAATATGTGTTTAACTATTCTGAAGGTTCCTTATCTACTTATATAACTTATTATGATGATAGAGGGTATTCTGGTTCAGATGCTGACTGGCGTGGTTCACGAGGTAGATGTACATCTAGTTATTGTAGTGCTGTGGTTACAGGATGTGCTACAGATAGCGTTGGAAACTCATCTTGTATAGATTTTACTTACTATGTGATGTATTAATTCAAGACATTTGTCTTGAATTTTTCTTGTAATTATGGCTGTTTTCTAGTAAAATATTAACGAGGGATATATATGAGAATAAGTAATGAATGGAAAAATTATGAATGTATAGATGCTGGAAACGGTGAAAAATTAGAACGTTGGGGAGAAATTGTTTTAAGAAGGCCGGAACCTTTAGCAATGTGGCCGATTGAAATTGATGCTTCTTGGAAAAAAGTTGATGGTGTTTATTATCGTTTTGTTGATGGTGGTGGTCATTGGGAATTTAATAAAAAATTACCTGATTTTTGGACAGTTGAATATAAGGATTTGAAATTTAAAGTTAGCCCAACAAATTTTAAACATACTGGTTTATTTCCTGAACAAGCTACTAACTGGGATTTTATGATGAATAAAATTAGAAATGCTAATAGACCAATTAAAGTGTTAAATCTATTTGGTTATACTGGTGGAGCTACTGTTGCTTGTAGTAAAGCTGGAGCAGAACTTGTAGTTCATGTAGATGCTGCTAAAGGAATGGTTGAATGGGCTAAAGAAAATGCAAAGCTATCCGGTGTTCTAGGTAATTATATAAGATTTTTAGTAGATGATTGTCTAAAATTTGTGGAAAGAGAAATTAGACGTGGCAATAAATATGATGCAATTGTTATGGACCCACCAAGTTATGGAAGAGGACCTAGCGGTGAAGTTTGGAAACTTGAAAAAAATTTAGAAGAATTAGTAAGTAGATGTACATTATTATTGAGTGATAAACCATTATTTTTCCTTATAAATGCTTATACAACTGGAGTTTCTAGTACGGTTTTATATAATATTTTAAAGCTTACTGTTGGTAAAACTTATGGTGGAGCTATTGATGCCGGAGAAATAGGTCTTCCAATAAGTAAAAATGACTTAGTTTTACCATGTGGCATTTATGGAAGATGGCAAGATGAATAAGATAATTTTTGAAGATAATCATTTGTTAGTTGTAGAAAAACCTAGAAACGTTTTAGTTCAAGGCGATGATACTAAAGATATTGATTTATTAACTAGTTTAAAATTGTACTTAAAAGAAAAATATAACAAACCTGGAAATGTTTATTTAGGCTTAGTGCATAGACTTGATAGACCAGTTGGTGGTGTAATGGTTTTTGCAAAAACTAGTAAAGCTGCAGGAAGACTTAGTGATATGGTTAGAACGCATGAATTTAAAAAGACATATATAGCTATTGTAGAAGGCAAAATTCCAGATGAGGGAATTTTTGAAGATTATTTATTAAAGCTTGAAAAAGAAAATAGAACGATTGTTGATAAAAATGGGAAGTATGCTAAATTAACATATAAATTAATAAAATATATTGATGGACTTAGTTTAGTAAAGATTAATTTAGAAACTGGAAGGTCCCACCAAATTAGAGTACAATTTTCTTCGCGAGGATTTCCTTTGTGGGGAGACCAAAAATATAATAAAAATGCAAAGGTTGGTGAACAAATTGCTTTGTGGGCATATAAATTAGAGTTTAAACATCCAGTTACTAAAGAAATTATGACATTTAATGCAGAGCCATATTGGGAGGAATTTCCTTGGTCTTTATTTGGGAGTGATAACTTTGACTAATAAAGAAATTTTTTTAGAATATGCAAGTAAATTTAATTCTTCAGAAAAAGAAATTAAAAGAAAAATAAATCATTCTATTCGTGTTAGTTCTTTATGTAGAAAAATTGCAAAGTCAATAAATTTAAGTGAAGAAGAACAAGATATTGCAGAGTTTATTGGTTTGATTCATGATATTGGAAGATTTATTCAATGGGAAGAATATCAAACTTTTGATGATTTAAAAAGCGATGACCATGCTATTTTAGGGTTGTATGTATTGTTTGATAATAATGTTATTGATAAATTTAATGTTAACCATGAATGGTTTAAAACTATTTTTTTAGCAATAAAAAATCATAATTTATTAAATATATCAAATGATACTAAAGGTATTGATTTAACAATGTCAAAAATTTTAAGAGATGCTGATAAAATGGATATCTTATGGATGGTTAAGTCTGGTGAAATAGTTTTAGATGAAGATAATAGTGATATAAGTCTTCAGATAAGGGAATGCTTCTTAAGCAAACATAGTATAGGACATACATTAAAGATGACGGTTTCGGAGAAGATATTATTAAAGATGGCTTTTGTTTTTGACGTAAATTATGAATGGTCAATACAGTATATAAAGGATGAAAGATTAATTGAAGAAATATATAATAAATTAAAATATAAAGGTAAGATAGAAGGATTTTATAATTTTGTAATTAAGTATTTATGTGAGGTTAATAATGGAAAGATATAAAGAAATAGAAAGAAGTATTATAAAAAAATATCGTAAAGAAATATGGGCGAAATTTGTTAAAGCTGTCAAAGATTATAAATTAATAAATGAAAATGATAAAGTTATGGTTTGTATTTCTGGGGGTAAAGATTCTTTTTTGCTTGCTAAATGTGTTCAAGAATTACAAAAACATGGTGGTGTTCCATTTGAAGTGTGTTATGTATGTATGAATCCTGGATATAATGAAGTAAATAAAGAAAAAATATTAGAAAATGCTAAGATATTAAATATTAATTTAGGTATGTTTGATAGTGATATATTTGAGGTTGCTAATAGTTTAAATGAAAAAAGTCCATGTTATATGTGTGCTAGAATGAGAAGAGGACATTTATATAATAAAGCGAAGGAATTAGGATGTAATAAAATAGCTTTGGGACATCATTTTGATGATGTAATAGAAACAACATTACTTTCTATGTTTTATGGTAGTGAAGTTAAAACTATGCTTCCAAAACTTCATAGTGAAAACTTTGAAAATCTAGAACTTATTAGACCGCTTTATTTGGTAAAAGAAAATAATATTTTAGCTTGGGTAAAGTATAATAATCTAGAATTTATAAATTGTGCATGTAAGTTTACAGAAAGAGTTAGTTTGAGTGATGAATCTGTGAGCAAAAGAAAAGAAATGAAAGAGTTGATAAAACATTTACGAGAATTAAATCCTGATATCGATTATAATGTATTTAAATCTTTAGATAATATTAATTTAAATTGTGTGTTGGGTACTAAAAAGAATGGTGTTTATAAAAGTTTTATGGATGAATATGATAAATAAAAAATGGAAATATTAATATAATTTAATATGAATAAATATTATATTGGAGTATTTTCCGTTTTTTTATTGTTATTTTTGGCTATGTTTAGTTATCCGGTAAGGGCTGATTTGCCTTTGCAAGGAAGAGTTGTGGCAATTGACTGTGGACACGGTGGAATGGACCCGGGGTCTTTATATAATGATATTTATGAAAAAGATATTACTTTATCTATTGGAAAATATTTAGAAAAATACTTAAGTGAAATGGGAGCAACAGTTATTATGACTAGAACTAGTGATAGTGATTTAAGTAATGGTGCTCGAAATCATCGTAAAAAGGCAGATTTTGATGAAAGAATTAAAATTATTAATCAAAAGATTGTTGATATGTATCTATCTATTCACTTAAATTACTTAACAGATACAAGGTACTATGGTGCTCAAGTTTTTTATAATAAAAATAATGAAGAATTAGCTAAATCTATACAAGAATATTTAAATAATAATACAAATACTAATAGAGAGGTAAAAAAAATACCTACATCAACTTATATGTATGATAAATTAAATACAAATGGAGTGTTAGTAGAATGTGGTTTTTTATCTAATGCAACTGAAAGGAGTAAATTAGTTACAAAAGAATATCAAAGTAAATTTGCAAAAATATTAGCGCAAGCAATAAGTCATTATTATAATTAATTTTATTAATTTCACTTTTTTTTCACAAGTTTTTTACATTAAAACCATTATTTTGCTATATATTTATTAAGTCAGTTGTGGTATAATGTTTAAAGTAAAGGCGGTATAGTGTGAAATCAAAAACATTTAAAACATTAGATGAACAAATTGACATACTTACAAAAAAAGGGTTAGTAGTTGAAGATATTGAAGCTACTAAAACTATTTTGTTGCGGGAAAATTACTTTTTCTTAAGTGGTTACCGTCATTTATTTATGAGACCAGATGATAATAAAACTTATCTTGAAGGTACAACATTTAATGAATTATATTCGATGTTTCTTTTTGATAGACAAATAAGAAATATAATTTTTAAAAATATTTTGATAGTTGAAAATAATTTAAAAAGTATACTTGCTTATGTAATGAGTAAAAATCATGGTTTTAAAGAGAATAATTATTTAAATCCTAATAACTTTGTTAAAGATTCAAAAAGAAATAGACAAATTAATGATTTAATTAGAAAGATGAAAAGACAGATAAGTGTTAATGGTAAGCAACATACTGCAACAGCACATTACATCATAAATTATGGTTATATTCCCCTTTGGGTTGTTGTGAAAGTTTTATCATTTGGGATTGTTGGTGAACTTTATACAATACTTCAATATCAAGACCAAAAAGAAATTGCAGATGTTTTTGGAGTTAGTATTGATAGTATGGTAGATTATTTACCAATTGTTGCTAATTATCGTAATTTATGTGCTCATGAAGATATTTGTTATATTAATAGAACTCAAAAAGCTATTGATGATACAAAATATCATAGATTATTGTATATTCCAAAGATAAGTGAGGAATATATATATGGGAAGAATGATTTATTTGCATTAATAATAATATTAAAACAGTTGTTAGAAGAAGATAATTTTAATTTGTTTATTAGTGAAATAAGTTATGAACTTGATAGATTGTCTGGTAAATTAAAGGTAATTAAAATAGAAAAAGTATTACATGAAATGGGATTTCCTAATAATTATAAAGAAATAGTGAGGTTAGAAAAATGAATGAAGAACAAAATAAGCAAAGAAGAAGTTTAGTAAATTATTTAATAGTATTTTTTGTAGGATGTTTAGCAATGTATGCTGTTGTATATTTATTTCCTACAAGTGTTACAAAAAATGTTACAAAGTTAGAAAAAGATGTAACAGTAACTGATACAGGTATTGCAGATGCTGTAGAAAAAGTTTATAATGCAGTAGTTATTGTATCGACATATAAAGATGATGCTTATATTGCGTCTGGTACGGGTTTTGTTTATAAGAAGGATGGTAATAAATATTATATTTTAACAAATCATCATGTAATTGATGGTGGTAATAAAGTAACTATAACATTTACTGATGGTAAGGTTGTAGAAACTAAAGTTGTTGGTTCTGATCAATATTCTGATATTGCTGTGTTGTCAATGGAATCAAAAGATGAATTAACTGTAGCGTCTTTAGGTAAAAATGATAATTCTAGAGTTGGTGATACTACATTTGCTGTTGGGGCTCCTTTAGATAGTGCTTATTCATGGACAGTAACAAGAGGAATTTTATCGGGTAAAGATAGATTGGTGGAAGTATCTTTAAATAATTCCAGAAATAATGATTATATAATGAAAGTTTTACAAACTGATGCAGCGATTAACTCTGGTAATAGTGGTGGCCCTTTATGTAATAGTAATGGTGAAGTTATTGGAATTACATCACTTAAACTAGTAAGTAGTGGTGTTGAAGGAATGGGTTTTGCAATTCCTATTGAAGATGCTACATCAAAAGCAGAACAAATTATTAATGGTGAAAATGTATCTTATCCTTATATAGGTATTTCGATGCTTGATGTAGCAAAAGTTTATACCTCATATCAATATGCTGAACTTATTCAAAAAACTGGAGTTTCTAGTGGTGTTATTGTTGCTAGTGTTGAAAAAGGAAGTCCTGCTAGTAAAGGTAAATTAGAAACAAATGATATAATTACTAAAATAGATGGTAAAGATGTTAAAAATGTAGCATATTTAAGATATTATTTATATCAATATAAAGTTGGAGATACTATTAAAATTACAGTAAATAGAGATGGTAAAACTAAAGAATTAAGTGTTACTTTAGCATCTAATAAGCAAACTACTTAGTTTGCTTATTTAAGTTGGAGGGTCTATGAAATTAAAAAGATTATTAGCATATGTAATTGATATATTATTAGTAGGTTTTATTGCATCAGCAATATCAAGTATTGAAGTAATAAATCCTTATTATGATAATTATATTGAAGCTTATGAAAAGTATTCTAAAGAGTTAGATAATTTAAATGAAGATAATGTATTTGATAAAATAAAAAGTGAAGAATTTGTTTTAGGTTATCAAAATGTATTAAAATATGGAGTTTATTCTAGCGTTATTAGTATTACTTGTTATATTCTTTATTTTGGAGGTTTTCAAAAATGGAATAAAAATCAAACTGTTGGTAAAAAATTAATGAGATTAAAAGTTGTTAATAAAAATAATAAAGATGATGTTAGATTGTGGCAATATATTTTAAGAACAATAATTGTTTATAATTTGTTATTTAATAGTTTAAGTGTAGTAGTTTCTTATATGTTTAAAGGTAATTTATTCTTTACAACATCAATAATTACGAGTATAATTGGTTATGTTATAACTTATGTTGGTTATATAATGATTTTATTTAGAAAAGATGGTTGTGGCTTGCATGATTTGGTGAGTGGCACAAAAGTAGTGGAGGTATAAAATGTCATTAATTAAAGTAAAAGAATATTTAAAAAAATATAATAAAGATGGAGAAATAGTAGAGTTTGATGCGTCAAGTGCTACAGTAGAAGAAGCTGCAAATGCAATAGGTTGTGCTGAAGCTGATATAGCTAAAACATTGTCATTTATAGTTAATGGTGAACCTATTTTAATCGTTATGGCTGGAGATAAAAGATGTGATAATCATAAATATAAAGAGTTTTTTCATGAAAAAGCCCATATGATACCTAGAGAAGATTTAGTGGAATTAATAGGCCATGAAGCTGGTGGTGTTTGTCCTTTTGGTGTTAAAGATGGTGTTACTATTTATTTTGATGAATCTTTAAAGGAACATGAATCTGTTTATCCAGCTTGTGGAAGCACTAATAGTGCAATAAAATTAACTATAGATGAATTAGAAAATATAGTTCAATTTGATAGTTGGATAGATGTTACTAAATAGTTTATATTAATAAACCCAGCGAGTGTTTTGCTGGGTTTAGTCTTTTATAATTTCTATTAGTTCTCCGGGAGTACAATTTAAATATTTACAAAATTGTTTTATATATTTAAATGATATTGATGTTGTATAACCATTAATTATTCTGTTTAAGTTTCTTGAAGTTATATTCATTCTTTGGCATATGAGGATATGAGAAAATATTCATGAGATGACCTTAATGAATATTGAAAGACTAGGAAAAATAAGATATGATAAAGATTTATATCAAAAAGATAATGTGAGGGCTAAAACCGCTAGCTATACGTATGGCACAGTGAGCAACAAAGGTGTGTCTACTAGCTACGTCCCACATTTTCTCTTTTATCAACTGTAACTTATGTTTCTGGAGATGGCACATTGAATTCCCTGATTAGAATAAATTGATAAAATAACAAAATAAACCAGCAACTTATGCGTTTGCTGGTTTTAATCTTGCTCTTGCTTTGCCTAAATCTTCGATTGGTGTTTCAGCTGTGTAATCAACTTCGAAAGTATCTAGAACATATCTAAATCTGAATTTAAGTTCATTTACCATGTTTTCATAAATAGCTATTGCATCATCGAATTTTTTTAGTTTAATGGCATCTGTGCATGGAATAATAAATCTGTCCATAAGCATAATTGCATCAATTGCTGGACAATTAGCTAATTCCATACTTAATACTGGTCCAATTTGATCATATTCTTGAAGTAATCTAACCCCTGCTGGAAAACTTTTTAAATAAAGTTCTCTAAAATTTCTTAAAATTACTAAGTATTCACAATTGTCTCTGTATCCTAGAGATTGACAAATTACTGTTGTTATAAAGCATCCTGCTGGTGTATAGCCATTATCTGGTTTCTTTATGTATCTATTGCAAGCAGCATCACTTTTTTCTTTATATTTGCAATTTTCAGTACAATAATATCTGTCTCCCCAGTATTCTTTTTGATTTAAATCTAAATAAGCACAATTACCACAATAATCTTTCATTATAATTTCCCCCTTTTTTTGAAGTACTATTTATTATAGCCATTTTTTTGCATTTGTCAAGTATAAGTTGCTTGACAAAATTTTCTAAATAGTTTAGTATTATATGGCAAGTGATAGATTTTTAGTTTTATAAAATTAAAAAAGTAATATAATAAAAAAGAGAAAGGATAGTTATGTTTAAATTAATTAAAAATTTTAAAAAGAAAGATTGGTTATTAATAATCGTTAGTATTGTCCTCATAGTTATGCAGGTTTGGCTAGAATTAAAGATGCCAGATTATATGTCTAAAGTAACTGTACTTGTGCAAACTGAAGGAAGTAAAATGAGTGAAATCCTTAAAAATGGAGGATTTATGCTTTTATGTGCTTTTGGTTCTTTAGTTGGTGCAGTGATTGTTGGATATTTGATTGCATTACTTGCATCAGGCTTTTCTAGAAATCTTCGTTCTAAATTGTTTAGAAAAGTTGAAGATATGTCTATGAGTGAAATTAAAGAATTTTCACCGAATAGTTTAATAACTAGAACTACTAATGATATTACACAAGTTGAAATGTTTATTGGCTTTGGTCTTCAACTTCTTATTAAAGCTCCGGTTACAGCAGTGTGGGCGATTACGAAAATTTTAAATAAAAGTTGGGAATGGAGTATGGTAACGGCTGTTGCTGTAGTTGTTTTGTTAGTAGTAATAGGAATTTTAACAATTATTGTTATGCCTAAGTTTAAGATAGTTCAAAAGCTAACTGACAAATTAAATGGGGTTACTAGAGAAAATTTAACGGGTATTAGAGTAGTTAGAGCTTTTAATGCTGAAGAATACCAACAAGAAAAGTTTCAAGATGTAAATAATAGTTTAACAAATTTACAATTATTTAACCAAAAGACAATGTCAATTATGGCACCCGTTATGTATTTAGTTATGTATATGTTAACATTAGTTATTTATTTTATTGGTGCTTATTTAATTAAAGATGCGTTAATGGCTGATAAAATTGGTTTATTCGGTGATATGGTTGTATTTTCTTCATATGCAATGCAAATAATTATGTCATTTTTAATGCTTGCAATGATATTTATGATATTACCTAGAGCTCAAGTGTCCGCATCAAGAATAAATGAGGTATTAGATACTAGTGTTAGTGTAATTGATGGTAATGTTGAAACTAAAAGTGAAGTTGGTACAATTGAATTTAAAAATGTTTCGTTTAAGTATCCTGATGCCGAAGAGTATGTGTTAAAAAATATTTCGTTTAAAGCAAATAAAGGAGATACTGTTGCATTTATTGGTTCAACTGGTTCAGGTAAATCAACATTAGTTAATTTAATTGTTAGATTTTATGATGTAACTGATGGTGAAATATTGATTGATGGAGTTAATACTAAAGATTATAAACTAGAGTATTTATATAAATTAATTGGATATGTACCTCAAAGGGCTGTTTTATTTAACGGAACAGTAAATAGTAACATTAGTTATGGTGAAGCAATGGAAAAAATTAGTGATAAAAAAATAGTAGAAGCATCTAAGGTTGCTCAAGCTGATGAATTTATTTCTAAAATGGATGATGGCTATGAGTCTCATATTGCTCAAGGTGGAACCAACGTTTCTGGAGGACAAAAACAAAGAATTGCTATTTCAAGAGCTATTGCTAAAAATCCAGAAATATATATTTTTGATGATTCTTTTTCTGCTCTTGACTATAAAACTGATGCTGTGCTTAGAAGTGAATTAAAAAAATATACAAAAGACGCTACAAGTTTAATTGTTGCTCAAAGAATTGGGACAATAATGAATGCTGATAAAATAATTGTTCTTGATAACGGAGAGTCTGTTGGTGTTGGTACACATGAAGAACTATTAAAGAGTTGTGAAGTTTATAAGCAAATTGCTTTATCACAACTTTCAAAGGAGGAATTAGATAATGCCAAGACCAAATAAAGATATAACAAAAGCAAAAGATTTTAAAGGGGCAATTAAAAGATTATTAAAAGAGTTATCAGGCTTTAAAAAATTAGTTATTATATCTTTAGTTTTAGCTGCTTTAGGGGCTATACTTACTATCGTTACTCCGAATATATTATCTGATTTAACTGATGAAATATCTAAGGGATTAGTTTTAAATAAAGATAATTTTTTAAAGTTAACTAAAGAAGTAACTAGTAGTTTAAATGAAGATAGTATAAGTAAGGTAATTGATTTTAGTGAAAAAAATATTGGAAAAGTAATGATGAGTTCAAATATTCCTAAAGATGATTTAATGAAATTCCAAGAAATAATGGCGAAGTTAAATGATGAAACTAACAATAAATCATTTAAAGCAATAAGTGAAATGCCAGATAGTATTTTAGATATTTTAGTTAATAATGATGAAGATGCTAAAATATTTATAAAAAGTTTAAATAGTAATTTAGTAATACCTGAGGGTGTTGCAAGTAAAATATTTAGCGATATTGAGATTGATGGTCATATAATAGATGCTGCTAGTCAAGGGAAGTTTTTAGAGATTGTTAGCAATATAGGTGAAGATGTAAGTGCCACAGAAATATATAGTCTTGTAGATAACATGCCTAGTTCTGTGAAGGTGGTTGTAGAACCATATATGAATATAGATAAAATTAAAAATATTGCCATTTTATTAATATGTATTTATTTAATAAGCGCTATATTTGAATACTTTGAAGCAATATTAATGACTGATGTGTCAAATAATTTTGCTAGAAAACTAAGGGGTAATATATCAAGTAAGATTAATAAATTACCTTTGAAATATTTTGATAAGCATGCTATTGGGGATATATTATCTAGAGTTACAAATGATGTTGATACAATTGCTCAATCAATGAACCAATCATTATCAACTTTAGTAAGTGCTATTACATTATTTATGGGAACTACTATTATGATGTTTGTAACAAATAGTGTTATGGCTATTACGGCTATATTTGCAAGTTTATTTGGATTTGTGTTTATGGCATTAGTACTTGCTAAATCGCAAAAGTATTTCGTTGCTAAACAAAATGAACTTGGGGCTTTGAATGGACATATTGAAGAAGTTTATTCAGGATTAAATGTAGTTAAAACTTATAATGGTGAAAAAATATCAAATGAAAAATTTGATGAATTAAATGATAAATTATATAAAGCAAATTGGAAGAGTGGATTTTTATCAGGTTTAATGATGCCAATGATGAGTTTTATTGGTAACTTTGGTTATGTTGCTGTTTGTGTTGTTGGAGCTTTACTTGCTTTAAATGGACATATTAGTTTTGGTGTAATTGTTGCATTTATTGTTTATGTTAGATTATTTGTTTCACCGCTTTCTCAAATTGCGCAAGCTATGACTAGTCTCCAATCAACTGCTGCAGCTAGTGAAAGAGTATTTGAATTTTTAGATGAAAAAGAAATGGCTGATGAAAGTAATATTAAAACTACTTTAGATAAAGAGAAAGTAAAAGGTAATATTGAATTTAAAAATGTTGAGTTTAAATATGAAGGTAATGATAAACCAACAATTAAGAACTTTAGTGCTAAAGCTAAAGCTGGTGAAAAAGTAGCAATTGTTGGGCCAACTGGTGCTGGTAAAACTACAATGGTTAATCTACTTATGAAGTTCTATGATATTAATAAAGGAGAAATATTGATAGATGGTGTTTCTACGAAGGATTTAACACGTAGTAATATTCATGATTTATTTACAATGGTTCTTCAAGATACTTGGGTATTTAATGGTTCAATTAAAGATAATATTATTTATAATACTTCAGATGTTTCAATGGAAATGGTAGAAAGTGTTTGTAAAACTGTTGGTCTTGATCATTTTATTAAGACATTACCAAACGGTTATGATACTATTCTTAGTGATAATGACTCCGTTTCTGCTGGGCAAAGACAACTTCTTACAATAGCTCGTGGCATGATACAAAATGCTCCATTCTTGATTTTAGATGAAGCTACTAGTAATGTTGATACAAGAACTGAAGAATTAGTGCAAAAAGCAATGGATAAATTAACTGAAGGTAAAACATCATTTATAATTGCTCACAGATTATCCACAATAAAAAATGCTGATTTAATACTTGTTATGAATGAAGGTAATATTATCGAACAAGGAACTCATGATGAATTAATGAAGCAAAATGGGTTCTATGCAGAACTATATAATTCACAATTTAAGTTATAATCGATAAAAGTTTTTACGATGTGTTGTAAAAACTTTTTTTATTGCATGTTTTTGTGGTATAATATGATTTAAGTTTGAGGTGATATTATGCAAAAACATGTACTTGTTGTAGAAGATGACAATGATATATTGGAACTTTTAAAGTTATATCTTGAAGCTAGTGAGTTTTTAGTGTCTGTTGCTTATGATGGTGTTGAGGCATTAGATATATTAAAAAATGAAAAAATTGATTTGTTAATTGCAGATATAATGATGCCAAGGATGAATGGTTATGAACTAATTAAGAGTGTTCGAGTAAACAGTAATATTCCTATTATAATAATATCTGCTAAAAATATGGATAGTGATAAAATATTAGGCTTAGATATTGGAGCTGATGCGTATGTTACTAAGCCATTTAATCCTTTAGAGGTTGTTGCTTATGTCAAGGCTCTTCTTAGAAGATATAATGAACTTAGTAGTAATAGTAAAATTAATGATGTAATAAATATTGGAGATTTATCTTTAGATTTAAGTAAGTGCATTTTAAAGAAAAATAAAAAAGTTGTGCCTTTGACATCAACTGAAATTAAAATTATAGCAATGATGTTAAAATCCCCGGGGAAAGTTTTTACTAAGCAACAAATTTATGAGTGTATTAGTGGAGAGTTTTATGAATGTGATGATAATACAATGATGGTTCATATATCAAACATAAGGGGGAAGATTGAAGATAATCCATCTAAACCTAAATATATTAAAACAGTTAGGGGGTTAGGTTATAAATTTGAAAACAAAGAAGAAATATAGTTTTAGTAAAGTAATAATTGTACAATTTGCAATTTATACTTTTATTGTTCTTGGAGGTTATATCCTTATAAATATATTTGTTAATTGGCGACTTAACAATAGTTTTTTAGTGCTTGAAGATTTCTTAAAATACGAGGATAAATTAAAGTATGAAGATTATGGTGGCATACCTATGGCTAAGTTTCCAGGTTGTGATTTTGCGGTTTATGATAATAATAATGAACTAATATATTCAACTGATATAAATATAGATATAAGTGGTGATGATTTAATATTTATTAATGATTATAGTAATACCTATTATTATAATATATTTAATTATAAAGAAAAAAATAAAAATAAAATTATTAAAATATATAAAACTACTTATGATGATGAATATAATGAAATAGTTGTAGGGAGTGCAAAACTTGATGAAGATTTAAATGTCTTAGAAGGAGATTTATTTTCTGGTGCTAAAAATTTGACTGAAAAAGAAATTGATTTATTAAATGGTTATTATAATGATGAACAGATGATAGAAAAGTATTCATTTAATACAGTTTATGATTATGATGTTCCTGATGGTAGTAATAGAACATTGTTATTTATGTCACCAATGTTTAATTCTGAAGCTTATGATAAAGCTGTTGTGGATGCTCAAAGAATTTGGTTTATTGCAATACCGTTTTTACTTATTTTAATTTTAATAGAAACATATTTTTTTAATAAGAAAATTAAAAGTAGTTTAAATGAGTTAAATAGAGTTATTAATTCATATGGAGAAAATGGTTTAAAAAATGATTATCATTTACCAAAAGAATTTGAAAGTGTTGTTGATAGTTTTGAAAGTTTAATGAAAAAACTTAAAAATGTAGAAAAAGAAAAATTGAAGATATATGAGGATAAGCAAAAGGTTGTTGCTAATTTGTCCCATGATTTAAAGACCCCTTTAACTGTTATTGGGGGGTATTCGAAAGCATTCTTGGATGGCGTGGTTCCTAAACTTAAGGAAAAACAATATTTAGAAACTATTTATAAGAAATCTATTGTAGCAACTGATGCTATTGATTCATTATTTATGTATGCAAAATTTAATCATCCTGAATATAGTCTTAATATAGAAAATGTAGATATTGTTGAATTTACTAAAAATTATTTAGCAGAGAAATATAGTGAAATAGAAAATAATAAAATGCAATTAGATATTGATATAAAAATTGATAAATTAAATGTTAATATAGATACGAAAGCTTTTAGAAGAATATATGAAAATTTAATAAATAATTCTATTAAATATAATAAAAATGGTACTACAATATATTTTAAAATGTGGAAAAGTAAGGATTTATTTATTTCTGTAGGAGATAATGGAATTGGAATAGATAAGAATATTAAAGATAATATTTTTGAAGCTTTTGTTACAAGTAATAGTGCAAGAACTAGCGGTAATGGAACTGGTTTAGGACTTTCTATTGTTAAAAGTTTAGTGGAAATGCATGGTGGTGAAATTATATTAGTTGATAAACCTAAAAATGGAATGAAAACTGAATTCTTAATAAAAATTAAGATTTGATTAAGATTTAATTTATTTTAGTATTATATAATTAGGATGAGGTTGATTATGAAAAATGTATTAGAATATTTAGAAAATGTTAAAACAAATAATTTAGTTATTGATAAAAATGGTAGTATTAGTTATCAAAAGCTTTTAGAAAATAGTAAGAAAATTGGTAGTGGACTTGGAAAATTTGTTAAGAATAATGACCCAGTTCCTGTTTATATGGAAAAAGGTATTAGTGCATTAGAAGTCTTTATGGGAGCTTTGTATTCTGGGGGATTTTATAGTTTACTTAATGTTGGGTTGCCTAAAATGAGACTTGAACAAATTATTAATGTTTTAGATGTAGATTATATTGTAACTGATAATGAACATTTAGAAGATGCTAAAGTGTTTTTTCCAGATAAAGAACTTATATTATATGAAGATTTAATTAAAGAAGAAATTAATGATGATTTACTTAATGAAATAAGAAAGAAAAAGATAGATTTAGACCCAGTTTATGCTAATTTTACAAGTGGTTCAACTGGTGTTCCTAAAGGGGTTATTGTTGGAAATCGTTCAATAATTGATTTTGTTGATAATTTTGTTGATACTTTTGGAATAAAAGATGATGATGTAATTGCTAATCAAGCCCCATTTGATTTTGATGTTTCTGTAAAAGATATTTATCCAGCTTTAAAAACTGGGGCAACACTTGTTATTGTTCCTAAAGAATTGTTTTCTAAGCCCGCTCTATTAATTGATTTTTTAGTGGACCATAAGGTTACAACAATGACATGGGCAGTATCAGCTTTATGTTTAATTTCTACTTTCCATGGGCTTGATTATAAAGTTCCAACAAGTGTTAAAAGAGTAATGTTTAGTGGTGAGGTTATGCCAATGAAACATTTAAAATCATGGATGGAACATTTACCTAATGCCATGTTTGTAAATTTATATGGACCAACAGAAATTACTTGTAATTGTACATATCACATAATTGATAGAAATAGAGAATATGAAAAAATACCAGTAGGAATTCCATTTAATAATGAAGCAGTGTTTTTATTAAATGATAAGAATGAGTTAGTAACTAAAGAATCTGAAAAAGGTGAAATTTGTGTTAGAGGAACAGCTTTAGCTTTGGGATATTATAAAAATAATGAACAAACTGATAAAGCTTTTGTTAGAAATCCATTAAATGATAAATATATTGAATATATTTATAGAACTGGAGATTTAGGATATTATCAAAATAATGAATTATATTTTGGTGGTAGAAAAGATTTTCAAATTAAATATATGGGACATAGAATAGAACTTGAAGAAATAGATAAAGCTATTGGTTCTTTTGATGGTGTTCTACGAGTATGTTCTATATTTAGAGAAGAAAAAAGTAAATTGTATGCTTTTTATATCGGAGACATGGAACCAAAAGAATTACATGAAAAATTGTCAAAAGAGTTACCAGTATTTATGATACCTAGTAAGTTTATAAAAGTAGAAGAAATGCCTTTATCTAAGAATGGAAAAATTGATCGTAAAAAGTTAGAGGAATTGATATAATGGAAAAGTCATTAGAAAAGAAATTAATAAATGAAGTAAGTACACCATTTTATGTATTTGATATTAATGTATTAAGAGATAGAATTGATTATTTAAATAGTATGATGCCTGAGAATGTTCATTTATGTTACGCAATGAAAGCTAATCCATTTGTAGTAAAAGAAATAGATGAAATAATAGAAAAATATGAAATTTGTTCTTATGGGGAATGGAATATTGCAAAAAAAATGGGTGTAAGTGATAGTAAGATGGTTATTTCTGGGGTTTATAAAGATGAAATAAGTATTGAGGATATTCTTAATAATTATAAGAATGGAGAGGTATTTACAATTGAATCATTAAATCAAATTGAACTTTTAAATAAATTAACTAAAGAAAAGAAAAAAGTGATTAATATTATTTTAAGACTTACAAGTGGTAATCAATTTGGAATGTGTGAGGAAGAAATAATTGAAATTTTAGAAAATAGAGCTAAATATGAATATTTAAATATAATGGGAATTCAATATTTTTCTGGTACTCAAAAGAAATTATCTAAAAGAATTATAAAAGAATTAGAGTATGTTGATGAATTTGTACTTAATTTAAAAAATAATCTAGGATTTGTGGTTGAAGAATTAGAATTTGGTCCTGGTTTTCCAGTTGTTTATTTTGAGACAGAACAAGATTTTGATGAGCAGACTTATTTAATGGAAATTGCAGATAAGATTAAGAATATGAAATATCAAGGACACATTACAATGGAGCTTGGTAGAAGTATTGTGGCATCTTGTGGAAGTTATTATACAAAAGTTGTAGACAAAAAAACTAATAAAGAAGGGAATTTTGCTGTTTTAGATGGGGGTATGAATCATTTAGTTTATTATGGTCAAATGATGGCAATGAAAAAGCCAATGCTAGATATATTACCAAAAAGAGAAGATAAAATTTTAGAAAATTGGAATTTGGTTGGGTCATTATGTACAATTAATGATTTGATAGTAAAACAATTACCTGTTTCTAATTTGGAAATTGGTGACATATTTGTTTTTAAAAATACAGGAGCTTATTCAATGACTGAAGGTATTAGTTTATTCTTAAGTCGTGATTTACCTAAAGTTGTGTTTGTTCAAGGGGGAGAAATGAAAATAGTTAGAGAAAATATAAATACGTATAAATTTAATATGCCAAATGAAGGAGGTGAAATATAATGGAAAAATTAATTGAAATATTAGAAGATTTAAATCCAGAAGTTGATTATTATACGTGTACTAATATAATAGATGGACATTACTTGGATTCACTTGCAATTTTATCACTAGTCGCTGAAATTGAAGAAGAATTTGATGTTGTTATACCTACAGTTGAAATAATTCCTAGTAATTTTAATTCTGCTCAAAGTTTATGGGCTTTAATAGAAAAAATAAAGGAAGAAGATTAAAATGCAATATTGTAGTGCATTGTATTTGGCAGTTTTTTTGCCAATAACATTACTTATTTATGCATTTACTTCTAAGAAGAAAAGATGGCTTGTTTTATTAATAGCAAGCTATATTTTCTTCTTATCTTTAAGTGGTAAATTAATTGTTTATTTATTATTTTCAACTTTGTCAATTCATTATTTTGGGTTATGGCTTGATAAAATAAATAAAACTAGGGATGAAAAGTTAGAACTTTGTTCTAAGGATGAAAAAAAAGAGATAAAAGAAGAATATAAGAAAAAGTCATATAAGATAGTATTGTTTGTGGTGTTAATTCATATTGGACTACTAGTGGCATTAAAATATACGGGATTTTTTGGAGAAAATCTTAATAGCTTATTGGGTGTTTTAGGTGTTTCATTTAGGTTTAAAATACCAAAGATAATTGTTCCAATAGGAATAAGTTTTTATACTTTACAAGGATTATCATATATTATTGATGTTTATAAAGGAAAAATTAATGCTGATGATAACCTTGGAAGGTTAGCATTATTTATGGCTTTTTTTCCAAGTATTATGGAAGGACCAATATGTAGATATAGTGATACATCAGAGGCATTATATGATGGTAATAGTTTAACATACAAGAATTTAAGTTTTGGTGCTCAAAGAATACTTTGGGGATTGATGAAAAAAATGGTTATTGCCGATAGATTAAATCCTTTTATTGAAAAAATATTTTGTGAATACAGTAATTTAGATGGTGGAGTAATTTTAATCGGAGCAATATTTTATACTATACAACTTTATATGGATTTTTCTGGAACAATAGATGTTGTTATTGGTAGTGCAGAGATGTTTGGAATAACTTTACCTGAAAACTTTAGGCAACCATTTTTTAGCAAGAATATATCGGATTTTTGGACTAGGTGGCATATAACCTTAGGAACATGGTTTAGAGATTATATATTTTATCCAGTGTCTTTAAGTAAACCAATGAAAAAGGTAACACTTGTTTCCAGAAAAGTTTTAGGTAATCATTATGGTCCTCTTTTAGCTGGCAGTATTGCTTTGTTTCTAGTGTGGATAAGTAATGGTTTGTGGCATGGAGCTGCTTGGACTTATGTATTTTTTGGAATGTATCATTTTGTTTTAATATTATTAGGTAATGTATTTACACCTTTAATACAAAAAATATGTAATAGAATTCATGTAAATAGAATGAGTAAACCATATGTAATGATACAAATTGTTAAAACTACAGTACTAGTTATTTTTGGAGAATTATTCTTTAGAGCTAATACACTAGCTGGTGGATTTACAATGTTTAAAAAAATATTTACAGATTTTAGTTTGAATTCAATACATAATGGTTCATTGTTTAAATTGGGTTGTGATAGAGCAGATTTTTTAATTATAGGAATTGTGTTGTTAATAATATTTGTTAGTAGCGTTTTAAAAGAAAAAGGAATAAATATTAGAGAAAAAGTTTCAAAAGAAAATATAGTTGTTAGATGGACTTTGTATTATATTTTAATTCTTATCATAATTGTTTTTGGAGCTTATGGGTTTGGGTATGCACCGGTGGACCCAATATATGCAAATTTTTAGGGAGGAATAATGGAAAATTTAAAGAATGTATTTAAACCAATTATTTTTGTTTTGATATTGTTTTTAATTTTACTGGGAATGTCAAAATGGTTTGTACCTAAAAGTAATGTTAAAGGTAATGGAATTATTGAAGCTCGAGCAAATGGGGTTTTTGGAGAAGAAAAAAATACTATTGATGTTTTAGTGATTGGGGATAGTGAGTCATTTACAAGTATTTCGCCTTTACCTATATGGAAAAAATATGGTTTTACTATGTATAACGGGGGTGTTTCTAGACAATATTTAGTTGATACTTATGATTATTTAAATAAAGTTTTAGAATATCAAAGTCCAAAGGTAGTGTTATTGGAAGCTAATGCTATTTATAGAAATATAAAAATTAATAATATTATTACTACGAAAAGTCAAAATATGTTACCTATTTTAAAATATCATGATAGGTGGAAGAAAATGAATGGAAGAGATTTTATAAATAGAGTTAACTATACATGGACTGATGAGTTGAAGGGCTTTTATTATAATGATACAGTAATTCCTCCGAAATATGTCGGAGATTATATGAAAAATAATAAGAAAAAAACTGGTATATCAAGTGTTAATAAATATTATTTAGATAAAATTGTTGATAAGTGCTTAGATAATAACATAAAAATAATTTTATATACAGTACCTAGTACATTAAATTGGAATAATAAAAGACATGAAGAAGTAACGAAATATGCAAGTAATAAAAATATTTCATATTTAGATTTAAATATGTATGTTGAAGAATTGAAAATAGATTGGAAAAAAGATTCTCGAGATGGTGGTGACCATTTAAATTATTATGGTGCTGTAAAAGTTACTGATTATATGGGTGATTATTTATATAATTTAAATATTTTACCAAATCATAAAGGTGAGGCTAAGTATTCTTCTTGGGAAAATGCTTATGAATTATATGAAAATAAAATTTTAAATAAAAATATAAAATATAATGGTATAAGTTTTTAAAATATTTGGTATAATATATATGGTAAATGAAGAAGAGATGTTTTATCTTTTTGAGGACACTAATTTTTTATTAGTGTTTTTTGTTGTATTTTTGTTATTCCGTCAAAAAGTGCAAATTTTGTCTGAATTAAAATAATACCCGTCAAAATGGCGGATATTTTTGTCACTCCGTCAAAAAACGCAATTTTTGTCTGAATTAAAATAATACCCGTCAAAATGACGGATATTTAACAACTTTTCTTTTCATAAAGACTTTCTATCATTCTATTAATAGTTTCTTTGTCTTCTTCTGGTAATTCATAATATTTATTAATTATATCATCACTGAATAAACCATTTATTGAAGTATCTAAAGCTTTAGCTATTTTATATGCAACTGGTAAAGATGGAATTCTTTGATTAGTTTCATAACAAGCTATACTTTGATGGGATACACCAACCTTTGTACTTAATCTAACTTGGGTTATTTTTTTCTTTTCCCTTAATCGTTGCATATACACAAAATCAAATATATCATTTTTAGCCATAATTATCACTCCTTGTTATATTATGAACCAAAAATTAGCAAAAATGTTTCACTCATAGTTGCAATTTATAAAAATGTGTATTATAATGTGAGTGACGAATAAAAAAATAACAAATTTTGTTTTCTTTGTTATTTAGTTTCTTTCGTCAATACGTTTAGCAATTACGTTATGCTTTATGTTGTAGGTAATTAATTCTGCACTTGTTACACCAAGTATTGCAGAATATTTATCAAGAAGTTCAAGTGTTGGTTTCCTTCTTCCATTCTCTAATTGGTTTATATATGGAAGAGTACTCCCTAGTAACTCTGCAAACTTTTCTTGTGACATTTTTCTTTGATATCTATAATACTTTAAGTTTATCGCGAGTATTTCTCTGCTGGTAAGGTTTTTCAAGTATTTTCACCATCCTTCAACTTAAATTATAAAAAATTGCTATACTTATGTCTTTAATATACTTGTATAATATAAAAATATAGTTTATAATATAGGTGTATAAAATATAGAGGAGTTGTTTAAGTATGAAAAAGAAGTATAGAATTATATTATATACAAGTATATTTTTATTATGTGTAGTTGCTAGCATTATATTAGTTGTAAAAAAATCTAATAGTGTTTATGAGGAAGAAAGTAAACCAAAAGTTGTAAAACATAAAAGTATGTTGTCAATGAATTTAGAACAAACAGCAGGAGCAGGAGATTATAAAACAGTAACACAGAGTAGTTGGCCAACAGAAGGATATAAATTTAATGCCGAATTATCCAGATGTGAAAATGGTTCAACCTTAAGTTGGGATGATACAAAGAAAGCAGTGATAGTTTCAGGTAATTTGTCAGATAAGTGTTATGTTTATTTTGACATTTATCAACCAACATTAGCTGAATATATAAAATCTCAATATACAGGAACCCAAGGGGAAAATAATATATATTATCATGATAGTGATTTAGCAAATGGAGCAGGAGATAATTCGTATAGATATGCCGGAGCAAATCCAAATAACTTTGTATGTTTTGGAAGTGATACAAGTCCATGTCCAACAGATAATTTGTATCGAATAATTGGAGTATTTGGAGAAAATTATCATGGAGTAACCGGAAAACAATTAGTAAAATTAATTAAATATGATTATATGACAACGGATGAATTAGGAACAGATGGGGATTATTCACAAACATACAAAGAATGGGGAATGGATAGTACGTATAAAGGAACATACGGAGATGGAGAAAGAATAGGTGTTTATTACTGGAATTATAAAGCAACAGGAAGTGCAACGAATACATGGAGTACAAGTTTGTTAAACAAAACAAATTTAAATACCAACTTCATCAATAATATAGGAACCACATGGGCAAATAAGATAGCTACAGTAACATGGAAAGTTGGAGGTAACACTTATGCGAATATAAGTGATGTAGTGCCAGCAACAACATATCAAAATGAGATAGTAAATCCAGTAACAACAAATACAACTGATAATGCAACAACATATAGTGCAAAAATAGGATTAATGTATGTAAGTGATTATGGATTTGCAGCAAGTCCAGATGCTTGGACATTAACAATGAGTTCATATAATAATACAACAGCCACAAATAATAATTGGATGTATATGGGTCTTTATGAATGGACTATTTCCCGTTGTGCGGACTATTCGTACCGTGCGTTCAGTGTGGACAGCGATGGTTTCGTGGACAACAACAGCGTGGACAACTACATTGGCGTGCGGGCGTCCTTCAGTCTTGAGTCTTCGGTAAGCTATGTATCGGGTTCGGGAAGTATGAGCGACCCGATTGTGATAAACTAGTGCTTTAGGTCGTGGTTTGTCTAGCGACGAAGGTGCTAGGCAAACGGGGTGAAAAAATATAGCAGAAAGTAAACGGTTCAGCAAATGTTTGCAGAACAATGGCTGCCGAAGTTGCGACGTAGGAGCAATTGTGGCAGTAGGCGAATTGGCATTCTTTGTGATGTAAGACCAATATGTAGGGAAGAGGGTAATCTTGTGGTAATTTCCCGTAATGCGGACAATTCGAACAATGCGTTCAATGTGAACAACGATGGTAACGTGAACAACAACAACGTGAACAACAACAATGGCGTGCGGGCGTAGACCTTTATAGTTCTAGTGACTATGAGATTAAGGTTTTGTAGTGAATGAGATAAAGGACAAAGATTATCCTAGGGTGAAAACTCTGAATAGGAAATACGGACGGGAAAGCATACGTGCATTCCCTAATCGCCGTATTGGGTTTGGTAATGGTTATAGTCTTATAATTCCCACTTATTAAGTATTAAAAAGGTTTGTAAAGGAGTTGATGTTAGTGGAGAAGAATAGTGTAATATTGTACAAATCAGGGAAGTTTTACAATGCTTATGGAGATAATGGTATTATAATTCATAATTTGTTAGGATATAAGTTTGTGAGCTATAAAAATAGTGCTGGTTTTCCCGAAAGTGCAATAAATAAGGTAAAGGGTGTTCTTGAAAAAGAAAAATTATCATATGTAATTTATGAAAAAAATACTTTTATTTGTGATTATAAAGGTATTAACAAAAATTATAATAAAGTGTTAAAAGATTCTTTGAAAAAGTTAGAAATGGAAGAAAGACTTAATAGATTACAAAGTAAATTAGATAATTTTACAATAGATGATTTAGAAAAAGTAATCGAAGGTGTCGAAGATGCCACAGTTAAATAATGATAAGTTTCTAATAATTAAAAATATTAAAAACTATATAATTGGTTTAGAAAGTTTGCTTGTTACATTTCCTAAGAAGGATATGTTTAGTAAAAATATGGTTTATAATGATGCATTAGATTTATTAGAACTTGTTACTAAAGCTAACTATGAAAGTAGAATTGATTATAAAAGATGTTTTCAAATTGAAGCAATGTCTAAAATTAACAAAATAGATTTTTATTTAGAAAGAGCATATAAATTAAAGTATATTAGTGAACGTCAATTAA